>Ga0160430_100151_pt1 | contig 52530 bp, 23 predicted proteins | sample HID1971I_E0MG_FD_108274 | JGI IMG/M metagenome (GOLD analysis project Ga0160430, IMG submission 108274) | Enriched millipede-associated microbial communities from UW Madison campus, WI, USA - HID1971I_E0 MG | ecosystem: Host-associated > Arthropoda: Insects > Digestive system > Unclassified ...
CAACTGGGAATCGCCGACCCTGGGCGCCTGGGGCCTGGGCTGGGAAGTCTGGCTCAACGGCATGGAGGTGACCCAGTTCACCTACTTCCAGCAGGCCGGTGGCCTGGAGTGCAAGCCGGTGCTCGGCGAGATCACCTACGGTCTTGAACGCCTGTGCATGTACCTGCAGAACTGCGACAACGTGTATGACCTGGTCTGGACCTACGGGCCCGACGGCACGCCGGTGACCTACGGCGATGTGTACCTGCAGAACGAAGTGGAGCAGAGCACCTACAACTTCGAGTACGCCGACGTGGAAGAACTGTTCCACCGCTTCGACGCGTGCGAGAAGGAAGCGCAGAAGCTGGTGGAGGTGGGCCTGCCGCTGCCGGCCTACGAGCAGGTGTGCAAGGCCAGCCATTCGTTCAACCTGCTGGATGCGCGCCGCGCGATCAGCGTGACCGAGCGCCAGCGCTACATCCTGCGCGTGCGCGCGCTGGCCCAGGCGGTGGCGAAACTGTATGAAGCCAAGCGCCTCGAAGCGGTGGCGGCCAAGGAGGTGCAGGCATGAGCACGATGCTGCCGCTGCTGATTGAACTGGGTACCGAAGAACTGCCCGTGAAGGCGCTGCCAGGCCTGGCCCAGGCATTCTTCGATGGCGTGGTGGACGGCCTGGCCAAGCGTGGCGTGGAAGTGGAACGCGGCGACGCCAAGCCGCTGTCCACCCCGCGCCGGCTCGCGGTGCTGCTGCCCGGCGTGGCCGTGGAGCAGCCGGAACAGCGCGGTGAAGTGCTGGGCCCGTACGTGAACATCGCGCTGGACGCCGATGGCCAGCCGACCAAGGCGCTGCAGGGTTTCGCGGCCAAGGCCGGGATCGACTGGACCGCGCTGGAGCGCACCAGCGATGCCAAGGGCGAGCGTTTCGTGCACCGTTCGGTGACCCCGGGTGCGCGCACCGCGGCGCTGCTGCCGGAGATCCTGGCCGAGGCGATTGCCGCCATGCCCATTCCCAAGCCGATGCGCTGGGGCAGCCACGCGTACGGCTTCGCTCGCCCGGTGCATTGGCTGGTGCTGCTGCACGGCAAGGACGTGATCGAGGCCGAAGTGCTGGGCCTGAAGTCCGACCGCATGAGCCGCGGCCATCGCTTCATGCACGACAAGACCGTGTGGCTGTCCTCGCCGGACGACTACGTCAGTTCGCTGCAGGCCGCTTATGTGCTGGTGGACGCCGACGCGCGCCGCAGCCGCATCGTAGAGGCAGTAAATGCCGAAGCCGCCGCCGCCGGTGGCCAGGCGCGCATCACCGATGACAACCTCGAACAGGTGGTCAACCTGGTTGAATGGCCGGCGCCGGTGCTGTGCAGCTTCGAACGCGATTTCCTGGCGGTACCGCAGGAAGCGCTGATCGAGACGATGGAAATCAACCAGAAGTTCTTCCCGGTACTGGACAACAGCGGCAAGCTGACCGAGAAGTTCATCGGCATCGCCAACATCGAATCGAAGAACGTGGCCGAAGTGGCCAAGGGCTACGAGCGGGTGATCCGCCCGCGCTTCGCCGATGCCAAGTTCTTCTTCGACGAGGACCTCAAGCAGGGCCTGGAATCCATGGGCGAGGGTCTCAAGACCGTCACCTACCAGGCCAAGCTGGGCTCGGTGGCCGACAAGGTGCAGCGCGTTGTCGCGCTGGCCGGGCTTATCGCACCGCAGGTGGGCGCCGATCCGGTGCTGGCCAGGCGCGCCGCCGTGCTCGCCAAGAACGACCTGCAGTCGCGCATGGTCAACGAGTTCCCCGAGCTGCAGGGCATTGCCGGGCGCCATTACGCGGTGACCGGTGGCGAATCGCCCGACGTCGCGCTGGCGATCGATGAGGCCTACCAGCCGCGCTTCGGTGGCGATGACATCGCGCTGTCGGACCTGGGCAAGGTGCTGGCCATCGCCGAGCGTGCCGACACCCTGGCCGGTGGTTTTGCCGCAGGCTTGAAGCCAACCGGCAACAAGGACCCGTTCGCACTGCGCCGCAACGCGCTGGGCCTGGCGCGCACGATCATTGAATCCGGCTTCGAGCTGGACCTGCGCGCGCTGCTGGAAACGGCCTTTGCCGGCCTGCCGGCGGCGGTGCAGCCCAGTGCCGAGCGTAAGACCGAGGCCATGCCGCAGGAGCTGTACGACTTCATCATCGACCGCCTGCGCGGCTACTACGCCGACAAGGGTGTGCCGGCCACGCACTTCAACGCCGTGGCCGAACTGAAGCCGGCCTCGCTGTACGACTTCGACCGCCGCATCGACGCCATCGGCATCTTCGCCGCGCTGCCGGAAGCCGAAGCGCTGGCCGCCGCCAACAAGCGCATCCGCAACATCCTGCGCAAGGCCGAGGGGGCGATTCCCGGCATGGTCGATCCGGCCCTGCTGGCCGAACCGGCCGAGAGCGAACTGGCTGAAGCCGTCGAAGCGGCCATCGACGACAGCAATGCCAGCCTGCACCAGAAGGACTACGTCAGCGTGCTTGCGCGCCTGGCCCGCCTGCGCCCGCAGGTGGATGCGTTCTTCGATGCGGTGATGGTCAACGCGGAAGATCCCGCACTGCGCGGCAACCGTCTGGCGCTGCTCAAGCGCCTGGGCGACCGCTTGGGCAGCGTGGCAGCGATCGAGCATCTGTCCAGCTGACGGCAACAGCCTTATCGCGTCTCACCCTTGAAAGCGCCCGACTGGTTCGGGCGCTTTCTTTTTATGCGCATTTGCTCGAATGCGACGAAAACTGCAATCAATCTGAATATTGATTGAGCGTTTCTTAGGAAAAATCAGAAAACGATAAATTCGTGCAATCGGTATTTCCCAGCGCCGCGTGATCATCCGGCGCCGCACTTCCACGCGGCACCGACACGTCGCGTGCGTCCTGCGCGGCTCGCCCCCGCTTCGCATGGAAGTTCTGCCGCATGCCCATCTTCGATCGCGCCGCTGGCGCCTTGTCTACCTTCAACCCGTTCAACGCACCGGCCAACGAGTCTGTGGCGCAGGATGCGGCTGGGACAGGCGCAAATATCCCCACCCATGTAAGCAATGCGACATCGCCGTACCCGCGGGAAGCCACGGCACTGGACGTCGTGCTGAGCCCGCGTGAAAGGGCGGTGCATGATGCGATCCTGGAAACAGAAGCGCCGGAACGCGCGGCGCTGGCGTGGACGATGAAAAAGTACATTGCCGCTGCCACCACGCCGGAAGAACGCGAGGCCATCACCCAGCGGATGGAGCAGGCGCTTGCCGCGCGAGGTCGAGATGTGGCGATGCTGCGCCACCTGGGCATCAACACGCTGGACAGTGCGTTGACGCGGGCAGCGTGGACCACACTGATGGCCGAACTGCCCGGCTGGGCCAGCAGCGCGATGACCGCAGGCCAGCTCGCCCGCAGCGTATTCACCGGCACGTGGGGCAGCGTGGCCGCCGTGTTGCCGTCATTGGCGGCGGCGCTTCCGTCGCTGCGCACTCATGCGCAGTTCGACGCGCTGGTGCAGTCGTTGCCCGAAACACTCCGGGCCAGCCTGTGGACCCTGCATGAGCAGATCGCACAGGCCGACGCGCAGTTGCGCCCCAACCTCGGCGGCGGTCACCTGGTGTCGGCACTGGCGGTGGCCGCGCTGCTCTGGCAGGTGCAACGCGCGCTGCCCAAGCCGGCGGGGCAGCTGCAGGGGATCGGCCGCTTCATCGCCGAACTGCCGCTGCATTGGCAACGCGTCGCCGTGCTTAACGGCGTGGGCGGGGCGATGCTTGCACCGGGCGCGGTGGCCGCCGATAGAGAGACGGACGCGCCGCTCGAACGCGACCAGCGCGCACTGCGTCCAGGCCCGGAAGAAAAGGCACAACGGATCGAGTTCCAGCGCTGGGCGGACCGGGACCTGCGGCCGGGCCCGCCGCGCATCCGTCCGACCATCGACAGCCTTGAGCCGGTGACGTTTGAAGCGTCGCGCGCGCCCGGTGCCCCGCAGGCAGGGGGGCCGACCCGCGAACCTGCCCCGGCACTTAGCCCGGCGCGGCCGGCCGATGCGGCAGCGTCACCGGGCAGCCGCCCGCAGAGCGGTTGGCTTGCGTTGCTGGGCGCCGGCATTGCCACCTTGGGCCATGCGGCACGGGGTGGCTTCCAGTCGGTGCCACAAGCCGCACCCGCAGTGGAAATGACATTGATGGGCGGCTCGGCGCTGCGCGAGGTGGTGACCGAGCCGCTGATGTCGCCCGAAGCAGTTGAAGTGGCGACGGGAGCGGCTACCACCGCGCGCATGTTCCCCAATTTGCGACGGACGCCGCTGGCGCTGGCAGCGGCAGCGACGGTAACCGGTGCGGGTGCGGCAGTGATGGGCTTGAAGCGCTATTTCTGGCCCGATACCGCCGCGGCCACGCCGATCGCGCTGGCCGAACAGCTGGCCGTCGAGGTGGTTGGGTTGCCGGACGGCCACTGGGGCACCGCGCTGGACCTGGTGCTGGGCGAACTGGAGCCCACTCCGCGTAGCGGTCGCACGCGGCGCGCGGCACCTGCCACCACCGCCTACCGCGCAGGCGAACGGGAAGCCGACCTGCAGCGGCACGGTGTGTCGACCGCGCAGCTGGATGCACTGCGCGCCGACCCTGCCCTGATGCAGCAGCTGCAGTCGATGCGTCTGTGGTTGGTAGCGGTAGCCCGTGACATCGCCACGCAGCCCGGCTGGGACTGGGTGGCGCGATTGTCGGCCTCGGAACAGGAACTGCTGGTCGGCCACTGGCAGGCGCTGCGCAGGATCGCCCCCACCCTGGACGCGGTGGACAACGCGGCCGATGCGGTGATGGAAGAACTGCTGCAGAAGGCCGGGTGGCAGGGAAGATGGAAGGACATCGAAGTGCGCCTGCCGCACAAGGACGTGGCCGGGATGCAGGTGGACGACCGCCTGCCGCTGCTCGCGTACTGCCTGTCACGGCCGCGCGCCGGTGAGGCGTCGTTCCTGCGCGATGACCTGCCGGTCACCCCGCGTGAGTGGGCCCAGCTCAGGCAGGCGCTGGCCAGTGCCGACGCCAGCCGCCTGCGCGTGGACATCGCCGCCCGCGTCGAACAGGCGCGGCCGGCGCTCAGCGCAGCCGTGCAGGCGCAGCTGGTGCTGGACGCGCTCAAGGCCAAGGCGCTGGGGCGGCTGGGCAGTGGCGACGCCCATCGGCGCGGTGCGGAGGTGGTGCTGGGCTTTCTGCAGGGCACCGGCGCGGTCGAACGCGCCACGTTGACCTATGTGGACCGGCTGCCCGACGGCAGCGCGATTACGGTGCCGGTGCCGAATTACCTGGTGCTGCGCAGCGCCGCCAAGGAGGAGGGGCTGCGCGGCCAGGTGGTGCTGTACCGCTCGGACCTGTCGCGTTTCCAGGCATTCGGCGACGAAGACGCGTTCCGCGAGTTCCTGGATACCCAGCGCGCCCGCAGCGGTGCCTTTGCCGCCGACGGCGGGGTGCAGCGCAGCCTGGGCGACGACATCGTGCAGGCCGCGCCGCCGGAGCACCGTCGCGAACTGCTGAAACTGGTCGATGACTGGGAAAAGCGCCTCGCGCTTTACCAGAGCGGCCAGCGCGGGCCGCAGGGATGGAACCCGGCCGCGAGCTTCACCCTTGCCTTCACTCCGGTCGACCACGCCGACGGGGCGCGCCAGCAGTGGGCCGACACGCTGGTCAATCACGGGCAGGCGCTGGCGCAGCAACAGCTGGGCCGCAACCTGCTGCGCTGGAGCCCGCTGGGCATTGCCAACGTGGCCGCGGACGCCGCCTACCAGCAGCGCCGCGACAGCGCCCTGCAGACCCTGGACACGCACGCGCAGGCCAGCGTCACCGATGCCATGGTGGGCGCGCTGCGGATGGCCGGTTTCGAAGGCTCGCTGGCGGGCTTCGATCCGAGCCGGGTCCGTCTGCAGCTGGGCGAGCAGCACATGGACCTGACCCGTTGGGCGACCCGCGGCTGGCAGCAGCACGGGCTGCCCCGGCCGCCGGTACCGCTGAACGCCCCGGACTGGGCGCCCGACGCGGCCGGCATGCCCAATGCCCGGCTGCCGCCAGCCACCTGGCTGGACGATGCGACGCTGGACGCGATGCAGCTGGTGGCGTGGCGCGGCGACGCGCAGGGCGGGGTGGACACCGAGCTCACCGCGCGGCTGGCCGACCCGGCGCTGCGCCGGGCGATCTGTGGCGAGCTGGAGAGCTTCGCCACCAGCAACCGGCTCGCCGCGGCCTACATTGAGCACCTGCGCGCGCTGCCGCGCACCGGGGAGGGCAGGGCCTTCGCCGCTGCGCTGGGCAACCAGATCCGCGCGCGCACCGCGTGGATGATCGAGGTGGCCCGACAGGACGGCCTGCTGGACGCCGCCACCCACGCCGCGCTGCAAACGGCGCACGCGCAGCTCGACCCGGTCGGCAAGCAGACTTCGACCCTGCAGGTAGTGACGCTCAAAGGCCACCCGCTGGTGGGGCTGTGGGCGATCCAGACGCCTGCCGGTCGCCATGTGTTCCTGCCCGATACCCCCTACGGCGACCAGGTGCTGGACGAGCGCGCCTTTGCCCTCTGGCTGCGCCGGCCCGAGGCCGAAGCCTATGTACGCACCCGCGCGCAGTATCGCTACCACCCGGACCTGGCCGGGGCATTCGAGCATACCGCCAGCTCGCGCGGCATCCCGTTCGGCTTCGCGGCCACGCGTGGGCCGCAGGCGGCGGCGGCCACGCTGATCGCCGCGCGCATCGACGATGTGGACGAGCTGACGGTGAGCCCGCACGAGCAGCTGGTCGAGACGCTCAGGATGATCGGCACGATCGGGGTGGGCGCGTTGTGTTCCCTCGCCAGTGGCGGCACCGGCACGCTGCTGTGCCTGGCCGGCACGCTGGGGGTGGTGGTCGACAGTTTCCACCGGGGCCTGGTTTACCTGGAGCGCGGCCTGGTCGATGACGGCATCCTCGAGATCGGCGGGGGGGTGGTCGACCTGCTCGACCCGGCCCAGATCACCGCGATCCCCGGGCTGCTGTACCAGCTCGGCAAGCGCAGCCTCGGCAGCATCGCCGAGGCGACCGCTGCGGTGCGCCAGCTGCGCCTGCAGCGGCGGGGATTCAGCGCCGACGGGCAGGTCAACCAGGGCTTCGCGGTGTCGGACAGCGCATTGGCGACCGCAGCGCTGCCCATGCTGGAACAACCGCTCGCCGGTGGCGGCCTGCTGTACCGGCAGCGGGACCGTACATATATCCGGCAGGAAGGTCATTTCGTCGAAGCGGTGACCGATGGCCGCGATGTGCGCCTGCGCATGCCCGATGCATCCGAGGCACCAGGTCCACCGGTGGAATTCAGGAACAACGCCTGGTACCGGCAGGAGCGCCCGCCGGCGCACCGCGGCACCACCACGCTGTCGCCGGTGGGCGGGCGCGGGTGGGTGAGCCGCCTGCCGGAGGCGGAAAACCTGCCGCCGGAGAAGCTGGACGAGCTGGAGGCGGTGTTCGGCGTACGTTCGCGTGATTCCTCACCCAGTGCCGACCTGCGCCACGTGGTGCAGGAGCTCACCATCGACCAGCGTGTGCAGCGCATTCTCGGCGACCCCGATTCGCTGGGCATGCCCGGCGACGAGGCGATCATCATGCGCGCCTGGGCCGACAGCCCTGCACTGGGCAACGGCAAGGGTGTGGAAACCTATGTCGACACCATCGGCGAGTGGACCCGAGGCGCACGTTTCGGCCGCGGTCCCGTCGGGCTGATGGTGGAAGTGGCCGACACGCGCACCTTGCCCGGCGTCGAGGCCCTGGTTGACGCTGCTGACGCAACCGCCCTGGCCACGCGGCTGAAACTACCGGCGGACACCGGCCGCGACGCGCTGCTGCAGGCAGTGCGCAGCGAGCTGGGCCGGGTGATCAAGGCCGACCCGGCGCAGAGCCGCCTCACCTGGCAACGCTGGATCGCCGCCCAGCACCGCCTGCCAACGGCAGCGGACAACCTGGTCAAGCACTTCCCCGATCTCACCAAGGCCGAGGCGGAAGAGATCATCACCCGCTCCAACGGCCTGCAGAAGCGCGAGGTGGAATCGTGGATATTCTCCACGGACATCCGCGCGATCGTGGCCGACACACTCACCAGCCGGACGCAGCGGCAGCAACGCCAGGCGGTGGTGAACGACGCCTTCGGCACGCTTGCCGATGTGCAGCAACTGGGCACCCACCTGCAGTCGGCACTGCCTGGCCGCACCATCAAGGTGCGTGACGATGGCCAGGGCGGTTCCGTGCTGCTGGTCGGCTCGGCAACGCCCGGGGTTGCCGAAGCACGGCTGGCCTTCAGCCCTGGCACGGGTAACGCACTGATCGTGTCGGATGCGCAGCACAAGGTGCATACGCACTGGCAGGACGCGTTGTTCGAACAGCTTGCCGCACCCGAAAAACGCCGGTTGGGCGACGCAACCACGCTGCGGCGCGAAGTGGTCGAGCAGATGAAGCAGATGCCGATCGCGCAGCGCTGCAGCCTGAGGGGACCGCTCAAGCCGGTGCCCGACAGCAGCCCCAACAGTGAGGCACGGCCCCACGAACGCACCCGCCGTTCGGCGGACTGCGATCCCCCGGACAGTATCTCGCTGGGTCCGGACATGATTGCACTGCGTGACGACATGCAGCGCAGCCTGGGCGCGATGCGGCACGAGCTGGACCGGACCTACACCGGCCTGCGCGCGGAAGAACGCGAACTGAAGGCGCTGACCAGCCGCATGATGCAGCTCAAGCTGGAGAAGCAATCCCTGCCGCCGGCCGACGCCGCACGCATGAAGGAGCTGCAGAAGAAGAACTTCCGCACCTTGAACGGCTACGACCTGATGAACGCGGCCTACTACCGTCTGGACGACATCGCGTACGACGGGGTGCCGCTGGGTCCATCACCGGATTTCCCGGACAGTGGTTTCGCCTTGAGTACCGTGCCGCGGGCATGGATGCACCCGGAAAACTTCGTCAAGCCGGTGCCGGTGCGCCGCGTGTTCCTGCCCGCTGCACAGGCCGAGGGCAAGCCGATGCAGAGCGACCTGTTCCGTGCGGACTATCCGCTGGGTGCAGACCTGATGCCCTCGGTGGGCAAGCTGGCCGAACCGGGGCAGGCGTCGAAGAAGATCACCCTGACCGAGCGCGACCTGCAGGTGACGGTGCCGGGCGGGAAGCAGGCCCGGTCGTTCGCCGAGCTGACCGACGCGGAGTTCGACGCACTGGATGGCAAGTCGCTCTCGGAGGCAATGCGGCAGTACGTTGGCGAGGGAAATCTGCTGGCAAGCAACGCAAAATCCCTGACCCCCGGCGACTACTACCTGTACCAGATCCGCTCATGCAGCGAGAGCAAGATCCTGAAGGGCTGGTTTGACGCATTGAAGAAGGCGGTGCCTGCGATCGCCGACCTTCTCGATGGAAGGGGCCCGATACCGAAGGTCACGGGGAAGGTCGGCATCCTGTCCGACAGCAACCCCTGTTCCTACAGCTGTGATCGCCGCCTGGCCGAGTTGGAGGAGATGCTGCCCGATGTCGAACTTACCGTGTTCTATCACTTCGACACGCCAACCGAGGCCCTGGAGTGGCGGTCGGAGCAGGCCATGCTGCGGGTGATGGAGAAACACCGCGTCGCATGGGAGGGTGCAGGCCATTCCGAAAACGACATTCGGCAGATGGCCGCCGCCGAGTTGAAGAAGCCCGATGTGCGCCAATGGGCCGAGGAACAGCTGCTGGCATCGCCGCCGCCGCGGCCGGTGCCGCGGCTCTGGACGCGGACGGAGTATGAAGCCGAGGGATTCTGAGGCGCGCCGCATGCGGATGCGGCACCATGTCAAGGTGCGACGGCCGGGGTGCGAGCCCCGGCCGCCGCTGGACCACCGATTCCGGGAGCACTTGCAATGATCATCAACGGCGCCGGCCGTCCTGCCGCACTTTCCAGCACACCGGGCCTCACCGCGGCGGACGCCTCCGTTCTCGGGGCCGACCGCGAGCAGGCCCTGGGCACGCGCGAGCACGATTTCCTGCTGTTCGGCAGCCAGGCCACCGCGTTCGCCCGCGACCTGTTCCGCAGTGGGATCGCCGACGACCTGCGCGCCTATCTCGAACAGGGATTCCTGCACGACGCTGATGCCAGCGGGCCGGTACAACGGAAGGTGGCGCCCGGGGACGGCGACGACGGGCTCGATGCCTGCGGCGGGAATCTGACCCTGCGCGACGGGGTGCTGATCTTCGGCCGCTACAACAACCACGGTAACGGCGACTGCTATTACGCCTGCGTGCCGGGCAGGGGGGCGCCTGCGTTCTTCAGCATCTGCATCGAGTCCGGCGTGGACAGCGGTGAGGCCTACGAAATCTCCGTGTCCCCCTCGATGGACTGGTCACAATTTCTGGCTCACCTTCCGCCTGCGTGAATATGGCGTGATGCTCGAGGCCGCATGCACCGCAGCGACGGGCTTCGTTTTTGGCACGATCCCGCTATCCTGTGCCCATGCCGCCTTTGAAATATTTCCTGCCGCTGTTGTTCCTGTCGCTGGCCATCGCCTCGACCGCGCATGCGCGCGGCACCATCGAGAAGGTGGACATCACCGGCCTGGACAGGGACGACGATGCCGAGATGATCGAGAACATCGAAGTCTCGCTGTCGTTGTACGACACCATTGGCAAGGAACAGGGCGAGTCCCGGCTGGAATACCTGCTGTCGCAGGCCGAGCGCCAGACCCGGCGCGCGCTGGAACCGTTCGGCTACTACAACCCGGTGATCACGGTGGAAAGCCCGCGCGAAGGTGAGAACCTGCGCGTGGTGATCCATGTCGATCGTGGTCCGCCCACCCTGGTACGCCGCGAGAACATCGACATCACCGGTCCGGCGCAGCTGGACCAGTACCTGCAGGAAGACCTGGAGAACTTCCGGCCGCGCAAGGGCCAGCGCTTCGAGCACACGCTGTACGACGCCAGCCGCGTGACCATCACCCGGCGCCTGGCCGAACGTGGCTACTTCGATGCCGATTTCACCCAGCGCCGGGTCGAGATCACCCGCGCCGAGAATGCCGCCGACATCGACCTCACCTGGGACAGCGGGCGCCGCTACAACATGGGCGATATCCGCTTCCACCAGGATTACTTCGTGGAGCGCCTGTTCGACCCGCTGGTGTACTGGGAAAAGGGCAGCTACTTCCACGAAGGCAAGCTGGACCGCCTGCGCGAATCGCTGACCAAGCTGGATTACTTCAGCGTCATCGACATCCAGCCGCAGCCGGACCAGGCCGACGAGAACGGCAACGTGCCGGTGGATGTCACCCTGACCCGGGCCAAGCGCAGCATCTACACGGCCGGTATCAGCTACGGCAGCGAAAGCGGTGCCGGTGTGCGCGGCGGCCTGGAGCGGCGCTTCCTCAACAGCCGCGGCCACAAGATGAACACCCAGCTGGACTACGCGCAGAAGCGCAAGAGTCTTGTCACCACCTATCGGATCCCGGCGTTCAAGTGGCTGGACGGGTGGTACGGGCTCACCGCCAGCGCGTATGACGAGCAGACCGACTACATCGACCTTCGCAACTTCAAGCTGATCGGCAGCCGCAGCGGCGAGATCAACGAGAACTGGACGGCCATCGCCTCGATCAATGCCCTGCGCGAGCGCTGGCGCTATGCCTCGGGCACGGAATTCACCAACGCGATCTACAACACCTCCACGCTGGTGTATCCGCAGCTGGTGGCCGACTACGTGAATGTCGACGACCGCCTGGCCCCACGCAAGGGCATCAGTGGCAGCGCGACAATGCGTGGCGGCATCGAAGGCGCAGGTTCGGATACCAGCTTCGTGCAGGCCAGCGTGATGCTGCGCTGGTTCATTCCGGTCGGCGATGCCGACCGCCTGATCCTGCGCGGCGAAGGGGGTACCACCTGGACCAGCGACCTGGTGGCGATGCCCCCCAGCCTGCGCTTCTTCGCCGGTGGCGACCGCAGCATCCGCGGTTACGCGTTCCGTGAAGTAGGCCCGCGCACGCCTCCGCCGGATAAATTCGCACTGGGTGCCAAGAACCTGGTGACTGCCTCGGCCGAGTATGAGCACTACTTCAAGGGCGGGCCGTGGGGCGGCGCGGTGTTCGTCGATACCGGCAGCGCGTTCGACAACACCATCGACCTGCATACCGGCGTGGGCTTCGGCGTGCGCTGGAAATCACCGGTGGGCCCGGTGCGCGTGGACATCGCGCACGGTCTGAACAATCCGGATTCGAAGTTCCAGCTGTATCTGAGCGTGGGAGCGGACCTGTGAGCACGCCGACCCCGACCCCGCCAACCCCGCCGCCGCCGCGCGTGCGCTTCTACCGCAAGCGCCGGTTCTGGGCGTGGTCCGGCTTCACCGTGCTGGGGCTGGTGCTGCTGGCGCTGCTGCTGGTGTACTGGCTGCTGCAGACCGTGGCCGGGCGCGATGTGCTGCTGGCCCAGGTGGTGGCGCGGCTGCCGGTGGGTGCCACGCTGACCTGGAGCAAGGTGGATGGCCCGGTGGCCGGGCCGCTGGTGCTGCACAACCTGGATTTCCGCTACGACGACATCCACTTCACCGCCGAGCGCGCGTACCTGGATCCGGATATCCGCCCGCTGCTGGGCCGCAAGCTGCAGCTGGATGCGCTGCAGATCAAGAACGCCACGTTGAACCTGGCCAAGAGCGATGAACCGTTCGAAATGCCCTCGTGGCCCGATTCGCTGCCGCAGATCGAAATGCCGCTGGCGATCCAGGCCGACACCATCATCATCGATGGCTTCCGCATCACCCAGGCGCAGGAGCCGTTGATCGACATCACCAGGCTGCGCGGTGGGCTGGAAATTGCCAACGGCGAATTCCGCGCGCGCCAGCTCAAGGTGGACAGCGACCTGGGCGACTTCCGCGTGGACGGCCGCTATGTGCCGCGCAACGACTATTCCACCGACATCACCATCGGCGCGGTGCTGCCGGCACCGCGCGGTCGCACCCCGGCGCGGCTGGGGCTGGTGGCCCGTGGCAACCTGGACCGCATGGAAATCGCGCTGGCCGGTCATGCCCCCGCGCCGCTGCAGGCCAGCCTGGTCTTCGACGGCCGCGACGCACCGGTGTGGAAGGCCAGTGCGCGCAGCAAGGAACTGGACCTGGCACTGCTGGTGCCGGGCATGGATGCCAGTACCAGCACGCCCCTGTCGCTGGATTTCCAGGCCACCGGCAAGGGCGGGCAGGCCAACCTGCAGGGCCGCATCCAGCAGGGCGACCTGGCGGTGGAGCTGGCGCCATCCAATGTCGGCCTGGCCGACCAGGTACTGACCGTCTCACCGCTGGTGGTGAAGGGCTTCGGTGGCCAGGCCCGGCTGCAGGGCACCGCCGATTTCCGTGACCGCGAAAATGCCAGCCTGCGCTTTGCGATCGTCGCCAACGACCTGACCTTCGTGCCCGAGGCCGATCCCACCACGCCGGGCGCCGCCAAGCCGGTGCCGGTGACGCTCAACGAAGCGCGCATGGGCCTGGCCGGCACGCTCAAGAACTGGGCGGCGGTCGGCACGGCCTCGGTGGAGCGCGAACAGCAATCGGCCGACCTGACGTTCGATGTGCGCGGCAGCGACACCGCCGCCCGGATCAAGCAGCTGCAGGCCAAGACCCCCGGCGGCGCGCTCGACGTGACCGGCCAGGTGGCGTGGGCGCCGCAGCTGGATTGGGACGTGGCCGCCAAGCTGGCTGCATTCGATCCCGGCTACTTCGTGCCCGGGTGGGATGGCCGCCTGTCCGGCAACGTGGCCTCCAAGGGCCGCCAGCTGCCGCCGCCGGCGGGCAGCCCAGCCGGTACCGCCGGGATCTATGAAGCCACCGTGGACGTGCCCGGCATCAACGGCATGCTGCGCAACCGCCGCGTGGATGCGCAGGGCCGCTTCGCGCTGCGCGGGCAGCAGGGCGAAGGCAACGTGCGCCTGGCGGTGGGCAACAGCCGCCTGACCGCGCGCGGCAGCGTCGGCGACCGCCTCGATGTGCAGGCGCAGCTGGAACCGGTGCAACTGGATGACCTGATGCCCGGCAGCACCGGCACGCTGCGTGGCCAGGTGCAGGTGCGGGGACCGCGCACCGCACCGGACATCACCGCCGACCTGGTCGGCAGCGGGTTGCGCTATGCCGATTACAGCGCTGAAGCGCTCAGCATCCGTGGCCGCCTGCCGTGGCAGGGCAGCAACGGCACCCTGGCGCTGCAGGGCACCAAGGTGCAGGCCGGCATGCTGCTGGACACGATCAACGTGGACGCGCGCGGCAGCGTGTCCAACCTGCGGCTGGATGCGCAGGCGAAGAACGAACTGGGTGCGGTGGCGCTGGAGGGCGGGGTACGCCAGCAGGGCAATGCATGGCGGGGCGATATCGCCGCGCTGCGGATCGCACCGATCAAGGGCGATGCATGGGCGTTGCGCGCACCGGCCACCTTCGGTATCCAGGGCAGCACCTTCACCCTGACCGACACCTGCCTGGGCGCGGCCACCGGCGGCGCGCTGTGCGCCAGCGCCAACTGGCCGCGTGATGGGTTGAAGGTGCGCGGCGATGCGCTGCCGCTGGCGCTGGTGCAGCCGTGGCTGCCGCCGCAATCCGGGCGCCGCCTGCACCTGCGCGGCGAAATCACCCTGGATGGGCAGATCCGCCCGCGCGGCAACGCGTGGGAAGGCAGCGCCAGGATCGCCTCGCTGGAAGGCGGCATCCGCCTGGGCGACAACGCGCGCGGCGAGCTGGTGCGCTACGACCAGTTCTCGGCCACGCTGGAAATGACCCCGGCGCAGATCAACGCCAAGCTCGGTGTCGGCTTCCAGGGCAACGGTTTCGTCGATGCCAAGGTACAGACCGGCTGGGATGCCAACGCGCCACTCAACGGCGAGCTGTACCTCAACATGTCGCGGCTGTACTGGATCGAGCTGTTTTCGCCGGACATCGTGCGCCCAACCGGCCTGATCGAAGGCCACGTCAGCCTGCGCGGTACGCGCGGCACGCCGTCGCTGGGCGGCGACGCCAAGCTGAGCAACTTCAAGGGTGAATTCCCGGCGCTGGGGCTGACCTTCGACCAGGGCAGCGGCAGCTTCACCGCGCAGCCGGATGGTTCGGCGAAGATCACCGCACAGGCGAACTCGGGCAAGGGCACGCTGTACGTGGACGGCGGGCTGTCGTGGTTCGGCGATGCACAGCCGCTGCAGCTGCATATCCACGGCGAGAACGTGCTGCTGTCCAACACGCCGGAACTGCGCATCGTGGCCAACCCCAACCTCGACTTCACCCTGGCCAAGGCGGCCATGCAGCTGCGCGGCACCGTGCATGTGCCCGAAGCCGACCTGGACCTGGAGCGGCTGGATCGCGGCACCTCGGTGTCCGAAGACGTGGTGGTGCTGGACCCGGCCGACCCGGAAGAAGGCCCGAGCCTGCCGCTGGACATGGACCTGACCGTAAGCCTGGGCGACAAGGTCCGCATGGCCGGCTTCGGCCTCAAGGGCGGGCTGGGCGGCAAGATGCAGGTGTGGGCGCGGCCCGGTCGCGAGATGACCGCCAACGGCGCGCTGGAAGTGAGTGGCCGCTACAAGGCCTATGGCCAGGACCTGACCATCACCCGCGGCAACCTCAACTGGAACTTCAACGCCGTCTCCGACCCGCGCATCAACATCCGTGCAGAGCGCCGGGTGGGTGATGTCACCGCCGGCATCGACGTGACCGGTCGCGCGCAGTCGCCACGGGTGGACGTGTGGTCGGACCCGTCGATGTCGCAGTCCGAAGCCCTGGCGTTCCTGGTGCTGGGGCGCAGCCTTACCGGCGCCAGCAGCGACCAGACCCAGCAGGTGAACGCGGCCTCGGCGGCGCTGTCGGCCGGCAGCGGCCTGCTGGCCTCGCAGCTGGGCGCCAAGCTCGGCCTGGACGACGCCGGCGTCAGCCAGTCGCGCGCGCTGGGCGGCTCGGTGATCGGCGTGGGCAAGTACATCTCGCCCAAGCTGTACGTCGGCTACGGCGTCTCGCTGGTAGGCAGCGGCTCGGTACTCACACTGAAGTACCTGCTGCGCCGCGGCTTCGACATCGAAATCGAATCCAGCACGGTAGAAAACCGCGGCTCGCTCAACTGGCGAAAAGAAAAGTAGAGCCAGGCCCTGCCTGGCTGCTGACAATGATCGGCGCCACTGCCCACCGGACGTGTGGGGACCTGGTATCGGTAGGGTCGCATCCCAATCGACTGCCGATAGGCTACCCGCGTCCGGTACTGGCACTGCAATGATCGGCATCGCGCCTCCGTCAGCCCGTGTGATTGCGGGTCCGACACCGGTAGGGTCGCATCCCAATCGACCACCGACGCGGCATCCGCGACCGTTGATGGCATTGCAATGATCGGCATCACGCCTCCGTCAGCCATGCAATTGCACAGGTCCATGCGTCAAAGCGATCGCCCACATTGTCGGCAGTCGTTTGGGAACCGACCCTACCGCGCGGTGCATGCCGAATGCGGCATGGAAAATCCTGGCGTTTCATGCTGCGCAGAGCGCACAGAAAGAAAGTTCGCCTACCGCATCACACTTCGCGATGTGCTTGCACCGCAATGGATGCAGGGCACTCGCGGTCCATTTCCGACGCAGTGTTAGGCACCGCCTACCGGTTCGACCAAATCAACAGATAAAACCGAATTCCGATATCGTCATCGCGTACGCATGGTAGGTCCTGAGTCTAAAAGCTCAGCAATTCAGCAAGCTTGATGTACTGCGTCGGGAGGGTGGCGGAATACAACACCCTCGTGGAAATACGTCGCACCGTTTCTTGCTAACGGCTTTTAGCCTCCCGACTCCCTCGCCATCCCGGCGAGGGAGACATCCAGGAGAGGCCTACCATGCACGACAACAAAGATGATTCCCGCGCCGACGCCCGATCCCGCGTCACCTACCACTGGCGCATGCCCCGCACCGTCCTCATCGGCGCAGACCGCCAAGACGACGACGAACCCAGGCCCGGCGAAGTGCTGATCCCCTCACTGCACCTGCGTGGCATGTGGATGACCACCGCCGGCATGGAAACCGGCTCGCGCGTGAGCCTGCACATCGCACCCGGCTGCCTGTTGCTACGGAGGGTCAATCCGGTAGTACGCGTCGCCTGCCGCCCGGGCTGGTACCAGGCCGCGCAGGATTCCACCCGCGCGCGCTGGTAGGGTCGCATCCCAATCGACCGCCGATACGTCATCCGGGCCCGGTTGTGGCAGTGCAGAGGTCGGAATCGTGCCTCCGCCAGCCGTGCAATTACAAAGCGCCATGCGCTGAAGAGTTCGCGGGCATGGTTGGCGGTCGTTTGGGAACCGACTCTACCTTCGGGTGCCGATGTTCCTGCTCAGGTCTGTCGCCCAGAAGTACAGCGAGAGGCCGATCGCGCCCATTGGCCAGATCACGCTGAGCAACAGCGGCAGCCCGTTCGGCTCAGCGTGCTGGTCTGGACCGCGTGCCCTGACGCGCGTCATCGCAATGAAAGTCAATCCGAATGCCCAGGCACGGTCCAGGGCCATCAGCAGCAGCCCGTCCGCACCCAACGTGCGCTGCGCCCACATTGCCGCGCCAACGGCAATGGCGGCCGCAGGCAGGAATGCCCACCGCAGCCATGCAGGTCCTCGCGCATCGCTTTCATCAGCGCACTGCCAGCGCAGCAACGCCTTGAAGCCGCGCGACAACAGCCAGGCTGCAGGTACCAGCAGCGTCGCCACCGCGATGATCATTCTGCCTTTGGACGGACTGACCACGGGGCTGGAGTAAACTCCCCAGGCGGTGACCAATCCCAGGAACAGCCCGATCAGGGTACAGCGCACGGCCCCGTAGCGAAAATGCACGCGGTGCGCGGGATCGCCAAACCTTGCCCAGAACCCGACCTGCGCGGCATTCAATCCGGGAGGAAGCACCTCGTCCGGCCAGTATTCCAGCGCGGCCAGCAGGTACGGGGTGTCGCGAGCGCGCGCGGGAAGGATGGCGTCGAGGCGGTTGCGCCAGCGCGGGCGCACTTCGCTCAGGCGTGCCACCGCGCCATCGACGTCCTGCGCGGAGAGGTAGCTGTCGCTGCAATGCTCGTAGGCGATACGCAGCGCACTGCGCGACTCAGGCAGCAACCGCCATGCCTGCCGGCATCGTCGCGCTACCGCCGCCAGCCACAAGGGATCCAGGTCAAGGGCAATGTCGTCCCAATCGAATGCCTGCGCCAAGGTGTTGAAGTTCGCCTCCGACACCGGCGGGTCCTCGCGATGCAGGTAGCCCAGCAACGACCAGCCGACATCGGCGCGAAACTGCAGTGACCAGCCGAGCGCACGTTCCTGCAGCAGCAGGCCCAGCGTCGATGCATTGGCGGTCCCGGCATGCACGACGATCTCGCGCGCTGCGTCGTCAGGATCCAGTGCGGCTGGAAGCGCCTGGGACGCCACCAGGCGCGGCACGTCCGGTTCCGGTGCTTCTGCCTGCATGGACTCGACCAGCTCGGCCTGCGTATCCGTACCGCGACCACAAAGCGCGAGCGCGTGCTGGTAGCACGCATGCAGGTCCTGGAACGCCTCAGGATCGTCATCGGGGCGGTTGGAACGCAGCAGCCTGGCGTAGGCACGCTTCACCGCACGCGCGTCGCCCTGTTCGGCCAGCTCCAGTAGTTCCTCGCCCGCGCTCATGCGTCGGTGTCCAGCGCGTCCAGCGCGGCGGTGAAGGCCTCGCGTTGTTCGGCAATCCGCGCCGCATCCTGGCTTTCCAGCGTGGACCGGAAGTGTGCCAGCCACGCCTGTACGTGGTCGCGATTGTCGATGTACTCCGCATACACGCGTTCGGCACGTGCCATGAGCGCCACGTTCGGCAGGTGTTCGCGGGGGTGTACCTTCAACGCCTGCAACGCGGCCAGGCGTGCCTGGATCTGCGCGGCGTCCAACGCGCCTTCGCTGCGCTGCAGGACAAGATCGTGCTTGCGACCGCTGCCGGTGTCGGTGATCTCCACCTGCAGCAGGCCGTCGACATCGTAGGTGAAGCGGACCCGGAAGCTGCCGTCACCCCCGCGCGCAGGATCCACCGGGATGTCCAGCCGGCCCAGCGCGATGTTGCGTTCGACCACCGGGTGTTCGCCCTGGAAGATGCCGACCGAGAGGACCTTCTGTTTGTCCGATACCGGGCTGATCGACTGCTCGCGGCTGATCGGCACCACGCTGTTGCGCGGGATCACCGGCAGGAAATAGCCGGGATGATAGCGGCCGCGCTCGTCCACGCGGGAAATGTCGATACCCAGCGTGTACGGGCAGACATCGGTCAGCACCACCTCTTCCAGGTCGATGACGCGTTGTTTCAGGCCCGCCGCCAGCGTGGTCCCCAACGCGATCGCCTGGTCGGGGTGGATGTGGCGCAACGGCAAGCGGCCCAGCAACCGCGTAGCCAGGCGGCCGACCATCGGCATGCGCACCGCGCCGCCGACCAGTACCACGTCATCGATGTCGCCCGGGCCCAGCCGCGCATCGCGCAACGCGCGTTCGATGGGCAGGCGCATCCGCTGCAGCAAGGGCGCGGCAAGTGTCTCGAAGCGCTCCGCCGTACAGCTCCACTGCACCGTCGTGCCGAGCAGCGCGATCTGCAGCGTGCTGTCGCCGTTGCCCGACAGGCCATGCTTGAATGCCTCCATCTGCTGGCGCAGGCGCGCCAGCTCACCGGCCGGCAACTGCTTCAGGTCGCTACCGGTATCGGCAGCGAAGGCCTGCAGCAGCACCTCCAGGAAGTCCTCGCCGCCGAGGAAGGTATCGCCCGCCGAGGCATGCACCTCCACCACCCCGTCGAACAGTTCCAGGATCGACACATCGAAGGTGCCGCCGCCGAGGTCCAGCACCAGGATCCGGCCTTCGCCCTCGCGGTCACGCAGGCCATAGGCCAGCGCGGCGGCAGTAGGTTCGTTGATCAGGCGTTCCACGCGGATGCCGGCCAGTTCGCCAGCGGTGCGCGTGGCCTTGCGCTGTGCGTCGCTGAAGTAGGCCGGCACGCTGATCACCGCTTCCTCGATGCGAATGCCCAAGGCCGCTTCGGCATCGGCCAGCAGCGAGCGCAGGACCAGGGCGGACAGCTCTTCGGGCCGGAACCGGCGCTCGCCGAGCTTCACTTCGTGGTCGCTGCCCATCACCCGCTTGAACGTTGCCGTGGTGAGGTGGGGGTGGGTCACCAGCCGCTCCCGCGCGGCCCGTCCCACGAGTACCGTGTCGCCATCCAGGCTGACCACCGAGGGTGTGAGCAGGTCGCCGTAAGCGTTGGTGAACAGGCGCCCGCCTTGGCCGTCGTGCACACCGATCAACGAATGCGTCGTGCCCAGATCAATCCCTACGATCATCCCTGCCATCTCCCCCTGAGAAGCGCCGATTCTAGCCAGCCCGCCCCACCCCTGACCATCGGGCGTTGCCCCACCGGCCCCCAGTGGCTAAGGTGCCCGCTCGTTCCGCCGTACTGGATGCACCCATGCCCGCACGCAAGCCCCTCAGCGCCGCCCTGGCCCTTGGCCTCACCCTCGCCGCCGGCGCCCACGCCGACGAAGGCATGTGGATGCCGACCCAGCTGCCGGACCTGGCCAAGCCGCTGAAGGCCGCCGGGTTCAAGGGCAACCCGGCCGACCTGGCCAACGTGACCGCCGCGCCGCTGAGCGCCGTGGTGCGTGCGGGGGGCGGCACCGGCTCGTTCGTCTCCGAAGACGGCCTGCTGCTGACCAACCACCATGTGGCCATGGGCGTGATCCAGTACAACAGCACCGCCGAGCACAACCTGATCGACGGCGGCTTCATCGCCCAGGGTCGCAGCGATGAGCGCCCGTCCAACCCGGATTTCCGCGTGCTGGTCACCACCGGCTTCGACAAGGTCACCGATGAGGTGCTGCGCGATGCGCGTGGCAAGACCGGGCGCGCCTACTTCGACGCGGTGGACCGCGCCAGCAAGCGGCTGGTGGCCGAGTGCGAGCAGGAAGGCAACGTGCGCTGCAGCGTGGCCGACATGTACTACGGCACCGACTTCTATCGGATCCGCCAGCTGGAACTGAGCGATGTGCGGTTGGTGTACGCGCCGCCGCGCGCGATTGGCAACTACGGCGATGAGATCGACAACTTCATGTGGCCGCGCCATACCGGCGATTTCACCCTGCTGCGCGCCTACGTGGGCAAGGACGGCAAGCCGGCTGCGTACAGCCCGGACAACGTGCCTTACCACCCGCCGGCGCACCTGAAGATGGCCATCGATGGCCCGAAGACCGGTGATTTCGCCATGCTGGCCGGATACCCGGGCATCACCTACCGCCACCGCACGGCGGCCGAGTTCGCCGGCCAGATCGACGCGGTGCTGCCGCGCAGGGTCGCGGTGTTCCAGCAGATGATCGACACCATCGAAGCGACCACGGCCAAGGATGCGCAGGCGCGCACCCGCTATGCCGCGCAGCTTCAGTCGCTGAAGAACAACCGCAAGCGTGCCGCCGGTGAGCTGGAAGGCCTGCTGCGCAGCGATGCCAAGACCCAGCGCGCCAGCGATGAGGCGGCGATGCTGAAGGCCACCGATGCGACCTGGCAGCCGGACATCCAGGCGCTGCTGGGCTCGCTGTCGCAGGGCGCGTCGATGGGCGAGCGCGATTTCGTGCTGGAACAGGCCGCCGCGCAGAGCCAGCTGCTGCGTTCGGCGTTGCTGCTGGAGCGCCTGCGCGTCGAATCGGCCAAGCCCGATGCCGAGCGCGAAAGCGGCTACCAGCAGCGCGATCAGGCGCTGATCGAAGGCACCCTCAAGCAGGTCCAGCGGCGCTATGCGCCGGAAGTCGAGAAGGCACTGCTGACGAATCTGCTCACCCGCTACCAGCAGTTGCCCGATACGCAGCGCGTGCCCGAGTTCGACGCCGCGTTCGGCCGTACCCCGGCCGCGCTGGCCAAGGCGTTGGACGCGCTGTACAGCGGTACCCGGCTGGGTGATGAAGCCGAACGCCTGAGCCGCTTCGCCGCTGCGAAGGAAGGCAAGGCATTGGCGCGCGACCCGCTGATCGACCTGGCCGGCCCGCTGGTGGCAGCGCAGCTGCGCCTGGAGGGTGAGCGCAAGGAGCGCGAAGGCGAACAGCTGCGCCTGCGCCCGGCCTACATGCAGGCCCTGTTTGCCTGGCGGGCCAAGCAGGGCCGTGCGGTGTACCCCGATGCCAACCGTACCCTGCGCATCAGCTACGGCAAGGTGGAAGCGCTGTCCCCGCGCGATGCGGTGCATTTCGACCCGGTGACCACCGTGGCCGGCATCGTGGAAAAGAACACCAATGCATTCCCGTTCGATGCGCCCAAGCCGTTGCTGGCGGCGATCGCCAAGGGCGATTTCGGCAGCACCGCCGACCCGGTGCTGAAGACCCAGACGGTCAACTTCCTGACCAACCTGGATACCACCGGCGGCAACTCCGGCTCACCGGTGCTCAATGCACGCGGCGAGCTGATCGGGCTGAACTTCGACAGCAACTGGGAATCTGTCAGCGCCAGCTGGTGGTTCGACCCGCGCTTCAAGCGCGCCGTGCACGTGGACATGCGCTACCTGCGCTGGCTGCTGGCCAAGGTCTACCCGGCGCCGGCACTGCTGACCGAAATGGGCGTGCCGGCCGAGTGACCCCCTCGGCCCCGTCCGGGTAGCAGCGGGGTGATGCCGGTCCATTCCAGCTGCAGCGGCGCACGCCGCAGGTCCGGTTCGTTGCCCAGCGGGTTGTTCGGGTCCCACACGTTCGGATTGGCGGTTTCCGCCGTGCATTCGGGTGGCGGCGTGGCGGCGTTCCATGCCGCCAGGTGCAGTGTCACCCCGCCCAGGTGACGTCGGGCCATGGGCGGCACTTCCTGCGAGGCAACCACCACCACCTCGGTGGGTTGCAGACCGAGCGCAAGCGATTGCGCCATCAGCCGGGCGGACACGTCGTGGACTGCCCGTTCCCAGCCTTCGAACGGTTTCGGATAAGGCAGCTGGGCGAATTCGCGGCGAACTTCATTCAACAGACGGGCATGGATGGCGGCCTGTGGCCAGCGTCCCGCGATTGTGGGGATGTCGTGCAATGGCGCGGCAGCGTGCACCTCATACAGGTAATGCACGGTGCGTAAGGTGTGGCATTCCGCCGCGCTGAGCGGCCCCTGCTCGGCGCCATATCCCGGTTGCATCAGGTATTGGAAAACCCTGGCCATCGGCCAGCGGTTGTTGCATTCGACAGGCGGCGGCGTGCAGGTTTCGGGAGGAATGTTCTGCACCGACATGAGCAGGGAACGGAGCTCCTTTACTGCGGTGATGCGGTGCTCCAGCGGCAGCGACGCTTCCAGGCGCCGGGTCAGCATGGGGCTGAGCACTTCAGGGACAGTGGCAACGGGCACGGCGGACTCCACATGGCGGGGCCTCCAAGCTGACCGCCGCGTCCCGTGGCGACAAGGGGCATCCCCGACGCCTTGGTGTCCGATTGCGCACGGATACTGGGAGCCTGCTGCTGTCTGATCTGGCTCACCTGCAGCCGGGCGGCTAGACTGCAGCCTGGATCTGGGGAGATGACGCGCCACGTGACGGCAGTACGGGAACTTGAAGGGCTGAAGGTCTGGGTGGTTGAAGACGACCCGGAGCTGCTTGCACTGCTGCTGGACGACCTGGCCTGGCGCGGCGCGACCGTGCGTGGCCTGGACAGCGCTGAAGCCCTGTACCGCGCGCTGCTGAGCGACCGCTGCGACATCGTTGTGCTGGACGTGGGCCTGCCTGGCGAAGACGGCTACACGGTGGCGAGCCACCTTCGCGCCTCGGCCTCGATCGGCATCGTGATGCTGACCGGCCGTGGCGATCCACGCGACATGGCGCTGGGCCTGATCCAGGGCGCCGACCTGTATCTGGTCAAGCCACCGGACCTGGACGTGCTGGCAGCCGGCCTGCACAGCCTGCGCCGCCGCCTCTCGCCCCCTTCCACCGCGCCGGCCCCCGCCACGGCGCAGCCGCGCTGGCGATTGGCCGATGACGGCTGGACCCTGCACGCACCGACCACCGCCACGCTGGCGCTGACGATGATGGAGCGCGGCGTGCTGCAGTTGCTGTTCGCGGCCAACGGCGGCGCCGTCACCCGCGAGCAGCTGATCGCCAACATCACCGACACCCCGTGGGATTTCGATCCGCACCGGCTGGATGTGCTGGTCCATCGCCTGCGCACGCGCGTGCGCAGCGCCACCGATGTCGAGCTGCCGATCCGCGCGCTGCGCGGCCAGGGCTACCTGCTTACCGCCTGACCCGCGCGGGTCTGTGTGAGCCGGTGTGAGCGTGCGTGAGCCGCCGGCACTGACTTGCCTTCACGGCAACATCACAATCCGCCCCGCCCGGCACCGTCGGCGACGTCTGTCGCCTGCAGGCCTGGGATTCATCTGACAGGGGACGTCTGGACCGGTTGCGTTGGGTACGCATCGTGCGGCGTTCCCTGTGAACGCTGCAACGACCGGAACAGGGGAAAACGCATGTCCATCCAGAGCGATCGCGCAGGCATCTGCGCGGCGGCAACGCCGTTTGAGCGCACGCAGGCGCAGTCCTGGCGGTTGTCGCTGCGCCGCGCCATGCTGGGCCTGCTGATGGCGCTGCCACTGCCCGCACTGGCCATCGACCTGCAGATCACCGACTTCTCCGATACCGGTTACGACCCGGTGCCCGCAGGCACCACGGTGATCTACAACGTCAAGGTCGAAAACGGCGCCAATGACACCGCCAGCGGCAGCGTGACCCTGTTCGACCTGCCCGCCGGCACCGCGCTGGGCGGCACCGCCCCGGCGGGCTGCAGCGCCTCGGCCGGCGCTGCCGGCACTACCCGCGTGGTGTGCACGAACCCGGCATTGAATGCCTCCACGGCGCCCTACGAATTCAAGCTGCCGGTCACCACCATCGCCTCGCAGCCGGCCACCATCACCGTGCGTGCCGCGATCGGTTTCGCCAACGCGCTGCCGCCGGCGACCACGCCGATCAACTCGCTGCAGAACACCGACCCGTTCTTCGGCAGCGATACCAACGTTGCCAACAACCGCACCAGCCAGAACACCACCATCCAGGCGGCGGCCGACCTGGAACTCAGCAAGAGCGCCACGCCCGATCCGGTGATTGGCGGCGGTGAAGTCACCTACACCCTGACCGTGCGCAACGCCGGCCCCAGCGTCACCACCGGCTTCCGGGTCGCCGATACGCTGCCGCCGAACGTCACCCTGGTCGGCGCGCCGACCGGTGCGGACTGGGCCTTCACCCAGCAGAACGGCACCTACAACGGCACCCTGGCGGTAGGCGCGAGCACCAGCTATTCGTTCCGCGGCAAGGTCAATGTCGGCACCGGCAACATCGTCAATTCGGCGGTGGTCAACGCCGGCAACGTGCCCGACCCGGTGCCGGACAACAACGCTGCCCAGGTGACCACGCAGGTGACCGCAGGTGCGGACCTGCTGGTGTCCAAGTCGGTATCGCCCGCGCCGGCAGCCGCCGGTTCGGTGGTCACCTATACGCTGACCGCGCGCAACGATGGTCCCAGCGCGGCCACCACCGTGGTCCTGCGCGATGCGTTGCCGGAAGGCTTCCAGGTCAACGGGGTATCCGGACCCGGCGGCTGGTCGTGCACCAACAACGCCGAGCGCACCGTGGTCACCTGCAACGCCGCGAGCTTCGCACCGGGCGCGCAGGCGCAGATCGCGATCCAGGCGCAGGTGCCGTCCACCGGCACCAACAGCAGCGGTACGGTGACCAACACCGCCCAGATCAGCGCGGCCACGCCGGATCCGGTGCTCACCAACAACGAAGGCAGCGTCGGCCTGACCGTCATCCCCGACGGCGCCGATCTGCGCATGACCAAGACCAAGACCCCGGCGCTGGTACCGGTGTGGAACAACACCGGGCTGCGCACCGACAGCGTGATGACCAGCACCCTGCGCGCGCAGAACCTGGGCCCGCGCACGGTCACCGGCAACCTGCAGCTGGTCGATACGCTTGCCGCGGGCGAAGAATGGGTCGATGCCAGTGGGCAGCCCTACGCGGCGGGCGTGCCCGTGACCGTGGGCGGTTTCAGCTGCAGCGTGGACCGCGCCTGGAGCGGGGCCCCGGCGCAGGTCGTCACCTGCACCCAGACTGGTGGCTACCCGGTCGCGGTCAACGGCAACTCCGCCGCGCTGACCCTGTACACGCTTGCGCGCCTGCAGGGCACGCTGGCCAATACCGCCTGTACCGGCGGCAGCGGCGGTTCGGCCGAACCGACCACCGCCGGTGGCATCAACCTGGATCCGAACACCGGCAATGACTGCACCGGCGGGCAGAGCCGCGCCACCGACGCCCGCGCCGACCTGTCCATCACCAAGCGCACCAATGGCGCTGGCGACGCCGACAACGTGATCCGGGAAGCGGATGGTGGGGTCAGCTACACGCTGCAGGTCACCAACAACGGCGCAACCACCACCGGCGTGGTGGTCAACGACCCCATCCCGGGCTTTGTCACCGGCAGCACCACCGTCACCAAGAACACCGTGCCGGCCGGCTGGACCTGCGATGTGGTCGGCAGCGGCTACATCTGCCGCTCCGCCGGCACCGCGCTGGCGGCCGGCGCCACCGCCACGATCGTGTTCACCGTCAACCGTGGTCTGTTCGACAGCCAGAGCCAGGCCGCCGGTACCTGCGGTGGCGTGGCGATGCCGGGCGGCCGTTTCTGCAACACCGCTGGCGTCAGCATCGATCCGACCGTGAGCGGGTCGATCGGCGAAGCCAACCCGGGCAACAACAGCGCCTCGGACTGGGTGCAGATCGACCCGGTGGCCAACGTGGCCACCACCGCCAAGGACATCACCTCCGGCAGCCCGGGCCGCGCCGGCGTCAACACCACCTACCGCATCACCTACCAGAACCGGGGTCCGTCCACGGCCCGCGGCGTGGTGTTCAGCGATACCTTCACCCTGCCGGCCAATGACGCCGGTTTCGTATTGATTTCCGCGGCGCGCACCGGCAGCGGCAGCACCGCGTGCAGCGTGACCTCCAACGATGCGGCGATCAGCTCGGCGCCCGCCCCGGGCGGCACCTCGTGGTTCAACACCGGCGGCGCGCCCGCCACGCTGCGGCTGACCTGTGCGCCGCAGGACATGGCCAACAACTCCACCCAGACCATGACGGTGGTGATCCGCCCGAACGTCAATAGTGGTAACACGGGCCGCCGTTTCACCAACGATGGCTCGTTCCATTTCGACCCGGACAACACCGGCAGCCCGGTACCGGCCAGCGGCGTCGACGGCAGCGGGCGCAGCTACAACTACAACAGCCGCACCGACGATGACCTGCGTGCCGCCGCGCTGGATTTCACCGCCGGTGAAGTCGACCTGATCGTCAACAAGATCGACCAGAACTTCGACGGCGCGGTGGATCCACTGGGCTTTGATTCGCGCGTGGGCCAGGAAGCCAACAACTACATCCTGTACCAGGTGAGCGTGCGCAACGACGGCCCGTCGCTGGCCACCCGCACGGTGATCGAAGACACCATCACCCCGGCCAGTGGCGCCAATGTCGCCTTCGTCGGCAGCCGCACCGGCACCGCCACCACCCCGCAGGGCGCGATGGAAGCACCGGGCGTGCGCTGTACCGTTGCCCCGGGCAGCAGCAATCCCACCACGGCGCCGCAGACCCTGTCGTGCAGCATGCCCAGCGTGGGTGTGTCCACCACCGAACAGGGGGCGATCGCCGCCAACCAGACCAGCTACCTGTACCTGGTGTACCAGTACCTCAGCGCGCCGCCGGCCACCGGCGCGACGCTGCTGAACGAGGTCACCGCACGCTCGGCCGAAACCGAGCGCGATACCAGCAACAACAGCGCGGTGCAGGAGACCAGCATCCGCACGCGCTCGGACCTGGCAATGACCAAGACCAGCGTGGTGCTGGCGCCCAATGCCAACCCGACCCAGCCGCTGCCCGCCGCTGCCACCACGATCAGCCTGCGCCAGCCGTTCTGGTACGTGCTGGACGTGGTCAACAACGGCCCGGGCCACAGCCTGTCGCGCGACCGCAGCGGCGACAACCCGCTGCGCGGCGATGGCGTGGTGGTGACCGATACGCTGCCGGCAGGCCTGGAGGTGATCGGCGGCGGCGAAGGCACCAGCTGGCAGAAGGCCGGCAACACCGCCGATGCCGGCGTGGTCAGCAACGGCACCGGCAGCTGCGTGGTGAACGGTCGCAACCTTACCTGCCGCATGGGCGACCTGGCGCTGGACGGCCGCGTCCGCGTGCTGGTGCCCGCGCGCTGGACCACGCTGCCGGCCAATGGCGCCGGCCTCAACACCGCACGCGCCACCAGCGACCAGCTCGACCCGACCCCCGGCAATGACGAAGGCACCAGCACCCACACCGTGGTGCGGTCCTCGCTGACCGGCGTGGTGTTCCAGGACCGCGAGCGCAGCGGCACCGACGGCGGCACGCCGCAGGCCGGCGAACCGACCATTTCCGGCGTCGAAGTCCGCCTCACCGGCACCGATGCCTACGGCAACGCGGTGGCGCTCACCACCACCACCGACGGCAACGGCGCCTACCGCTTCGACAACCTTGCGCCGGCCGGTACCGACGGCTACACGCTGACCCAGGTGCAGCCGGCCGCGTACGTCAATGGGCCGGTGGCACCGCCCGTTTCGGGCGGCCTGGCGCCGTCGGCCGGTGGTACCTATGCCGTGGTCGATCCAGCGATCAGCGCCAACTCGCTCTACTCCGCCATCGCGCTGGACGCGGGTGTGGACGCGGTGCGCTACAACTTCCCGGAAGTGCGCCGCCCGGCGCTGTCCGGCTTCGTCTACGTCGACAGCAACTACAGCAACACCCGCAACACCGGCGACGCCCCGATCGCCAATGCCACCGTCGAACTGCTCGACGCGGCCGGCAGCGTGGTGGCCAGTGCCACCACCGCCGCCGACGGCAGCTACAGCTTCCCCGGCCTGAACCCGCTGCAGGTGTACACGCTGCGCGAAGTGCTGCCCACTGGCAGTTACCGCAACCGCCCCAGTGCGATCAATCCAGGCCTGGTGGGTACTGCGGCGTGCGCAGGCTGCACCGTGGCCACCGGCGCGGCCGGCGATGCCGCCACCACCGACCGGATCGGCAACATCGACCTGTCGCGCGGCGAAGACGCCACTGCGTTCAACTTCGGCGAAGACGCGGTCACCGCCATCTCCGGGAATGTGTACCTGGACCGCAACGGTAACGGCGACTTCGATGCCGGCGATGCCGGTACGCGCAATTCGCAGGCCAATGGCGGCCTGCAGGGCGTCACCGTCACCCTCATCGGCGCGGGCCCCGACGGCGCGTTCGGTACGGGCGATGACCTGCCACCGGTGGTGGTCCAGACCGACGCGCAGGGCCGCTACGATTTCGATGGCCTGGTGGTCGGGCAGAACTACCGCATTACTGAGACGCAGCCGCAGGGGTATGCGAACGCTGCGGAAAACGCGACCAACAGCATCACCCTCAACGCGCTGCCGTTGACCGGTTCCAGTGGCAATGATTTCGGCGAGGCGCTCGGTTCGCTCAGCGGCGAGGTCTACGAAGACTTCTCCAACGTGGCGGCCAACAACAACAACGGCCGCCGCGACGCTGGTGAAAACGCCATCGCCAACGTCACCGTGACCCTGTCGGGCACGGACGTGCTTGGCAATCCGGTCGCGCTGACCACCACCACCGATGCCAACGGCGGCTACCGCTTCAGCGACCTGCTGCCGCCGCAGGCCGGCACCGGCTACACCCTGACCGAAACGCAGCCGGCCGGTTACCTGGACGGCAAGCATGCGGCCGGCAATGCGGCCACCCCCGGCAGCACGGCCGTGGCCAACGTCATTTCGGCGATCGCCATCAACGCCGGGCAGGACGCCAGCGGCTACCTGTTTGGCGAACTGGCCAATGCGCCGATCAGCGGCACGGTGTACCTGGACCGCAACGACGACGGCGACAACACCGCCGGCGACATCGGCGTGCCCGGCGTGCAGGTGACCATCGTCGGCAATGGCGCCGACGGCGTGTTCGGGACGCCCGACGACACCACCGTCACCCTGGTCACCAATGCCGACGGCCAGTACAGCTACCCTGGCGCGATCGCCGGCCAGGCCTACCGCATCACCGAAACCCAGCCGACCGGGCTGGGCGAAGGCCGCGAGCAGCCGGGCAACGTCATCCTGATCGCCAACCTGCCCGCCGCCGGCGCCAGCGGCAACGACTTCGGCGAGCTGGCCGCGTCGCTGTCCGGCACCGTGTTCCTGGACCGCAACAACAATGGCGTGCAGGACGCCGGCGAGCCGGGCCTGCCCGGCGTGCAGCTGCAGCTGCCGGCCGGCACGGTCGACGCGCTGGGCAACGCCGTGGTCACCGTGGCGACCGATGCCGACGGCCGCTACCGCTTCGACCACCTGCTGGCCGGCACCTACAGCGTGACCGAGCAGGCCGCGCAGCCGTCGTTCAATGGCGTCCCGACCCTCAACGGCCTCACCCGTGCGGGCAGCATCGACGGCGCCATCGTGGGCGTGTCCACGGCCGTGGCCAGCGTGCCGAGTGCGATCAACGCGATCACGCTGCCGGCCGGCGAGGCAGGGACCGCCTATGACTTCGGCGAGATCCTGCCGGTGTCCATCGCCGGCGCGGTGTTCTTCGATGTCGACAACGACGGCGTGCGCAACGGTGCCGCTGAAACCGGCATCGAAGCGGTGACCGTGCAGGTCACCGGTACCGACGACACCGGCGCCAGCGTCTCGGTCAGCGTGCAGACCGATGCCGATGGCCGCTTCATTTTCGAAGGCCTGCGTCCGGGCACCTACACGCTTGTTGAACCGCAGCAGCCGGCCGGCACCAGCAACGGCATCACCACCGCCGGCACCGTCGGCGGCACGCCCCGTGGCACCGCCACGCCGATCACCACCGTGCCCAGTGCGATCAGCACCATCGACCTGACCACGCCGGGCAGCGCTTCGGTGGACAACCTGTTCGGCGAAATTCCGCTCAACAGCGGTATCAGCGGCAAGGTCTGGACCGACCGCAACAATGACGGCGTGGTCGACCCGGGCGAAACCGGCCTGGCCAATGTGCGGGTCACCCTGACCGGCACCGACCTCGCCGGCAACCCGATCAGCCGCGACACCGTGACCGACGCCGACGGCAGCTACAGCTTCGCCGAACTGCCGCCGGGCACCTACGTGGTGACCGAACCGGAGCAGCCCACCGGCACCCGCGATGGCCGCACCGTGGCCGGCAGCACAGGTGGCAGCGTGACCGCGCCGGGCACGGCGCCTTCGCAGATCACTGCGCTGGTGCTGGGCGTGAACCAGCAGTCGGTGAACAACAACTTTGGTGAGATTCCGACCGCCAGCATTGCCGGCCGCGTCTACAACGACAGTAACGACAACGGCAGCGTCGACAGTGGCGAAGGCGGCATCGCCGGGGTCAGCGTGGTGCTGACCGGCACCGATGACCTTGGCCAGCCGGTATCGCTCACGTTGAATACCGACGCCGAAGGCCGCTACCGCTTCGAGGGCCTGCGCCCGGGCACCTACACCGTGACCGAGCCGACCCAGCCACCGCAGACGCTCAACGGCATCACCAGCGCCGGCACCGTCAACGCCGCCCTGGTCGGTGTGGCCAGTGACCGCGCCAGCGTGCCGTCGGCGATCAGCCAGATCGTGCTGCCGCTGGGCGTGGACGCGCTGGACTACAACTTCGGTGAGATCGGCGATTCGCCCGACCTGATGGTCAGCAAGGCGTCCACCAGCACGCGCTTCACGGTCAACAACCTGGCCGGTTACACCATCCAGGTGCGCAACGCCGGCCAACAGCCGAGCCGTGGCGAGTACACGGTGCACGACCGCCTGCCGGCGGGCCTGAGCCTGGACAGCCTGCCGGTGGGGACCGGCTGGACCTGCACCGGCGAACCCGGCGCAACCCGTTTCAGCTGCACCAGCCAGCGCGTGCTGGCTGCCGGTGCGGTATCGCCGGACAGCATCGCCGTGGTGGTGCGCGTGGCCGCCGCAGCGGCCGAGGCCGGCACAGTCAACAACGCCGTGCTGGTGGAAGGCGGCGGCGAGAACCCATTCCGCGCCCCGACCGCAACCGAACGCGCTTCGTTCGAGGGCGAAGTGGGCAACCTGCCGGCGTGCGTGGACACCATCATCCACAACGCCTGCCGCGTGCCCAACAGCGTGCAGCTGGCCGCGTCGGTCGGCGGCACCGTCTGGTTCGACGTGGGCAGCGATGACCAGCTGCTGGATGGCGGCGACCGTCGTCTGTCGGCCTGGATCGTGGAGCTGGTGGACCCCGCCAACGGCCAGGTGGTGAAGACCACCGTGAGTGCGGCCGATGGCAGCTACCGCTTCGGCGATGTGGTGCCAGGCGTGAAGTGGAACATCCGCTTCCGCGACCCGCGCTCCACCGTGCTGTGGCCGTTCCCGGTCACCCGCGAAAGTGCCGGCGGCGTGCAGGAAGCCTGCGACGCCGACGCGGCGATCGCGCGCGGAGCGGTCAGCGCCTGCCGCACCACCGACAACGGTACCAGCCAGCTGGAAGTGGTGCTGCGCGCCGGTGACCACCTGCCGCAGCAGAGCCTGCCGGTAGACCCATCGGGCGTGGTGTACGACGCCACCACCCGCGACCCGGTACCGGGTTCGATCGTGACCCTGGCGCCGGTTGGCCTGTGCAGCGGGTATGACCCGCGAACCAGCGTGCTCAATGCAGCCGGTGGTGGCTATCGCATTGACGGCAACACGATTGCGATGACCGTTGGCAGCGAAGGCTTCTACCAGTTCGCGTTTGGTCCGGCGGCGCCGGCACGTTGCGAGTTCCAGTTGACGGTGACTCCGCCGGGTGGCTACACCTTCGTGTCGAGCATGATCCCGCCGCAGGCCAGCGCGTTGTCGCCGGCCGGCGGTGCCGGTGCCAACCATGTCGTGCAGGCCAACACCCAGGCGCCGACCGGCGCGGTGGGTACGGCGACCGAGTACTACCTGAACCTGTTCGCGGGTTCGGCCACCGCAGCGATCGTGCACAACCATCTGCCGCTGGATACGGCGGTGGCCACGGGACTGGCGATCACCAAGACCGGCGACCGCCAGACCGCCGAAATCGGCGACACCGTTCAGTACACCATCACCGTGCGGCAGACCGCCGGCAGTGCGCTGGCCGCGTTGAACGTGATCGACCGCCTGCCGCGTGGCTTCACCTACATCGACGGCACCGCGCGTGCCGACGGCCGTGCGGTGGCCGACCCGGCCGGCAAGCCCGGCCCGCTGCTGGGCTTCGCGCTGGGGCCGATCACTGTCGGTGGCCAGATCGTGCTGACCTACCGGGTCCGCGTGGGCGTGGGCGCGCAGCAGGGCGACGGCATCAACCGGGCGCAGGCCCATGGCTGTTCGATCAGCGGCGGTTGCATCGACCCGGTGGCGGTCACCCCGCTGCCCGGTTCGCTGGCCTCCAACCGTGCCGAATACCGCGTGCGTGTCACCGGTGGCGTGTTCACCGAACAGGCCTGTGTGCTCGGCAAGGTGTTCATGGACTGCAACAACAACCACGTGCAGGACCGCGAAGAGCTGGGCATTCCGGGGGTGCGCCTGTACTTCTCCGACGGCACCTGGGTGATCAGCGATTCGGAAGGCAAGTACAGCTTCTGCGGCCTGCCGCCGCAGAGCCACACGCTGAAGGTGGATGCCAGCACGTTGCCGGTCGGCGCGCGCCTGACCACCAGCAGCAACCGCAACCTGGGCGATGCCGACAGCCTGTTGCTCGACCTGAAGAACGGCGAGCTGCACCGCGCCGACTTCATCGAAGGCAGCTGCGCCAACCCGGTGCTGGAGCAGGTCAAGGCACGTCGCACCCAGGGTGAGGTGCAGGCGCCGGAAACCGAACCGGGCCAGGCGCCGCTGCGCTTCGAGAGCAAACCCGCACGGGCGCCGCAGCAGGCGACCGATACGGCCAACCAGAGACCGATCGTGCATCCCAGAGCCACACCGCCCGCCGCCGCCACGGAGGGACAGCCATGAGCCGTGCTTCCGTAGTGCGCCAGCTGCCGCGCTTGAGCTTGTTGGCCTGCGCGCTGGCGACCCTGCCGGCGATGGCCCAGAGCGTGGGTACGCCGGGCCGCTTCACCCCGGTACTGGGCGATGCCAGCACGCTGTACCCGCGCAGCCCGGCCAGCGTGGACGCCGCGCCCGTTGCGGTGCGCGCCGCAGCGGGCACGCTGGACCGCATCGTGGTCGAGCTGGACCGCGACGGCGTGCCGGCCGATGGCCAGAGCCCGGTGCACGTGCGCGTGCAGCTGCTGGACCCCAGCGGCCTGCCGCTGGCCGGCACCACCTACGCGACGATTGAAAACAGTGGCGGCCGGATCCGCCTTCCCGGCTCGCGCACCGATGAGCTCGGCCCGGGTGCGCTGGATGCCGACAAGGTCACCCCGGGCGTGCAGCTGCAGGTGGTCGATGGCGTGGCCGAGTTCGACCTGGTCGCGCCGCACGAGCCCCAGGATGTGCTGCTGCGGATCACCGCCGGGGCCGAAACCGCGCAGGGCAGCATCGGCTTCGTGCCGGAGATGCGCGAGATGATCGCCACCGGCCTCATCGAAGGCGTGGTCAACTTCCGTCGCCAAGGCAATGGCAGCCTGGTTTCGCCGGTGGAGCACAACGACGCGTTCGACCGCGACATCCGTCGCTGGGAGCGCCAGTTCAACAACGGCAAGGCGAACGCCGCCGCGCGCACCGCGTTCTTCGTCAAGGGCCGGATCAAGGGCGATGCGCTGCTGACTGCGGCTTACGATTCGGACAAGGACACCCGCGGCCGACTGCTGCGTGACATCCAGCCCGAGGAGTTCTACCCGGTCTACGGCGACGCGTCGCTGCGCGGCTTCGACGCGCGCTCGGCCGAGCGCCTGTACGTGCGCATCGACAACAAGCGCAGCTACCTGCTCTACGGCGACTTCCAGACCGGCGACGGGCTGGCCACGGCCACCGGGATCGGCGGCAGCGGTCCGATTCCGCAGCGCAGCCTGGGGACCTACAACCGCACCGCCACCGGGCTGGGCTGGCATTTCGAAAGCGAGCGCGTGCGCAGCAATGTGTTCGCCATCGAAGATTCCCTGCGCCAGGTGATCGAAGAGTTCCGCAGCCAGGGCAGTGGTCCGTATGCGCTGCGCAACAACGCGGTGCTGGAAGGCAGCGAGCGTGTCGAAGTCATCTCGCGCGACCGCAACCAGCCCACCCGCATCGTGTCGGTGCGGCCGTTGGCGCGGCTGGTGGACTACAGCTTCGAGCCGTTCTCCGGCCGCATCCTGCTCAACCAGTTCCTGCCGGCCTTCGACAGCGACCTCAACCCGGTCTCGCTGCGCATCACTTATGAACTGGACCAGGACACCGAGAAGTTCTGGGTGGTGGGAGCCGACGCGCAGGTGAAGCTCACCGACCAGTTGGAAGTCGGCGCGGCGGCGGTGGATGACCGCAACCCGTATGCGGAATTCCGCATGGGCAGCGCCAACGCAAGCTACCGGTTCGGTGACAACACCCTGCTGGTGGCCGAGTTCGCGCGCACCCAGAGCGAGGTCAACACCAACAGCATCAACCAGATCACCTCGCAGGGCCTGAAGGACGTCACCGGCGAGGTGGAAGGTGATGCCTGGCGCGTGGAATTCGCGCACCAGACCGAGAAGCTGGAAGCGCGCCTGTTTGCCGCCCGTACCGACCCGGCGTTCAACAACCCGGCCGCGCCGCTGTACGGCGGTCGCGGTGAGTACAACGCGCGCGTGGCCTACCAGCTTGGGCCGCGGCTGGAGCTGTACGTGGAAGGGCTGCGCAGCGAAGACCGCAACCCGGACGGTGGCAAGCGCGATGCCGGCGGCGCCGGCGTGCGCATTGGCGCTACTGAACGGCTGACCGTGGACCTGGGCGTGCGCAGCATCCGCGAAACCATCGGCGTGACCTCGCCGTGGTCGTCCGGGGTACCGTTCGGCAATGCCGGCGGGCTGACCGGCGGTTTCGCCACCGGTGCCGGTGGCGGCGCGCTCGGCTACGGCCAGCAGGCGCTGGACCCGGCTACCGGGTTGATGGTGATCAACGGCAGCAGCACCGGCAGCCCGATCACCAGCGACCTGCCGGTGGGCACCGAGCTGGAATCGGACAGCGCCCGCTTCGGCCTGGGCTACCGCCTCAGCGACAAGCTCAGCAGTGGTGCCGAGATCGAGCACAGCGTGAGCGGCGAAGAACGTCGGCGCCTGGCCGCCGGGTTGGACTACCAGGCGTTCGAACGCAGCCGCCTGTACGGCCGCTACGAAAAGCAGACCGGCCTGACCAGCGCCTACGGCATCACCACCACCGACCGCGAGGCCGACGCGCTGGTGTTCGGTATCGACAGCAGCTACCTGCGCGATACCCAGACCTTCAGCGAGTACCGCCTGCGCGACGCGATCAGTGGCCGCGACGTACAGGCCGCCTCGGGTATCCGCAACAACTGGGACATCGCCGAGGGCCTGCGCCTGTCCAGCTCGGCCGAGCACGTGAAGGTGATCGACGGCAGCACCGGTGACAGCACCGGCCTGGCGCTGGCCTTGGACTACGGCGCCAACCCGTTGTGGCGCGGTGCGATACGGGCCGAACACCGCATCTCCGAAGACGTGCCGGATACCGACACCAACGAGGCGTTCAACACCACGCTGCTGCAGTTCATGCTGGCCCGCAAGCTCAGCCGCGACTGGACCCTGTTGGCCCGCAACTACCTGCTGAGCACGCGGTATGACGCACGCGGCGACGTGCTGCAGGACCGCTTCCAGCTGGGCGTGGCCTACCGCGATACCGACCGCAACCGGATCAACGCGCTGGCCCGTTACGAGTACAAGCTCGAGCGCGACGAGAGCGGGCTGACCCTGGTCGATGGCAGCACCGTGGATGGCAGCAGCCAGGACGTGCGCACCCGCGCGCACATTGTCTCTGCCCATGCCGATTGGCATCCGTCGCGGCCGTGGTGGTTCACCGGGCGCGTGGCCGGCAAGTGGCAGCAGGATCAGTTCGCCTACGCCGACGGGGGTCGGGTCAACAGTGACTTCCGCGCCACGCTGCTGTCCGGGCGGGTGGTCTATGACATCACCGAGAACTGGGACATCGGCGTGCTCGGCTCCACGTTCCGCGGCCAGAGCGGCGCCAACCAGTACGCCTACGGCATGGAAGTCGGCCGCCTGCTGCGCCAGAACCTGTGGTTGTCGGCCGGCTACAACTGGACCGGCTTTGCCGGCGACCGCGACCTGAACGGCTATGAGTACACCCAGCAGGGCGTGTTCGTGCGCCTGCGCTTCAAGTTCGACGAAGACCTTTTCCGGCCGGACCCCGTCCGCTACCGCGACCCGGCACGCTGAGGATGCCCTGATGAACAACGCCAACCCGATCTTCCGTTCTGCGCGCCCGCTGCTGGGCGCGGCGCTCCTTGCCGCCCTTGCCGGTGCCGCACACGCCCAGACGGCGCAACTGCTGCCGCAGCAGCAGCGCATCACCGACGAGGCGATCCATGCCGACCATGCCACGTATGAGGCCACCCAAGGCCGCATCCAGGCGCTCAACGACGGCGGCCGCCCGATCCGCGATTACCACCTGTCCAAGGCACAGTGCTGGCTGGACGTGTCCTTCCACGAATACAGCCGCAACGACCGCAGCGATTTCCCGCAGGCCGCATTGGGTGAATCCGAGCGGCTGATCATCGGCATGGAACAGGGCGCCAGCCCGCTGCCCACCGACACGCCGCTGGTCAACAACGCGAAGTACCTGCGCGACGACCTGTGGCAGCGCCTGCGCGTGCTGCATGGCACGCCGGGCTTTGCCTGCGCGGCGCAGCAGGTGGCCTGCGGCGAGGTTGAGCTGGTGCACGCCGGCAACGAATTCAACCAGCAGCAGTGGCGGCATTCCAAGCCGTACATCCAGATTGCCGAGGAGCTGGTCAACGACGCCGAAGCGCTGGCCCGCCAGTGCGACGTGGCCCCGGCAGCCATCGCCGCACCGGGCCCGCTGGTGGCCAACGTGCTGTTCGAGTTCGACCGCGACGGCTACCGCGACATCCGCACCTACTCGCTGGAGAGCATCGACCGCGCGCTGGCCAGCATCGCCGCGGAGAAGCTGAAGCTGCAGGGCGTCACGCTGGTCGGGCATGCCGACCGCCTGCAGGGGCGCGGGTTCGACGCCAACCAGGCGCTGTCCGAACGGCGCGCACGCACCGTGCGTGAGCTGCTGATCGGGCGGGGGCTGGACCCGGCGACGATCCGTTACGAGTACCGGGGTGACACGCAGCAGGTGCAGCAGTGCGACGGCGTGCGCCCGCACGCTGCGTTGCTGGAATGCCTGCTGCCCAACCGGCGGGTGGAAGTGCGGTTCGACGTCATCCGCTGACGTCGGATCCATCACACATCCCAGCGAATGGGCCGGCTGCCACTGAGACGCACCCACCCGGCCGCCGCGGCCTCTTCCGGATTTCCCAGCACTGCATACAGATGCGGTGCCTGGGTCCCGTCTTCGCCCCATATCCCTGCCCATGCATTGCGCCCGCCCTGGCGGGCGCCCTGCAGTGCACGATCGGCAGCGCGCAGGCTGTCATCCCGCTCCGCCGGTGCATCGCCGAACAACGGCAGGGGTGCCATGCCCACGCTGGCGGTCAGGGTCAGGTGCTGACCGGGGGCGAGATCCACCACCAGCCGCTCGATGGCCAGCCGCAGGTGCCCGGCCAGGGCCTGTGCCGCTTCCGCGCCGGTGTCGTGGCGCGCCACCAGGAAGGCCGCGCCGCCCCAGCGTGCCAGCAGGTCGTGCCGGTCGCAGGCCGCACGCAGGCATTCGCCCACGGCACGCAGCACGCTGTCGCCGGCTGCTTGTCCATGGCGCTCGTTCAGCGCTTTGAAGTCGTCCAGTTCGATCAGCAGGAGCGCGCTGCGCGCTGCGCCATCGTGGCCTGCGGCGCGTTCGTCGAGCCTGCGCTCGGCCTCGCGGCGGTTGGGCAGCCCGGTGACGCTGTCGGTCCGGCTGAGCGCGGTGAGCTGCCCGCGCTGCTGGCGCAGCCGCAGCACGAGCACCGTGGCAATCACCGCGACGGTGAGGAAAGCGATCACCGCGCTGTTGCGCAGCACGCGCACCCGGCCCAGGTCCTGTTCGGCATTGACCTGGGCGGGATGGATGCTGCGTTCGGCCGAGGCCTGCAGCCTGGCCAGCTGGGTGAGGGTCTCGCCCTTGCTGCGCGCCTGGTCCATCGCGCGGCCTTGTCGCACATACTGCAGCGCCTGCTCGCGGTGACCCAGCAGGGTGTGGATGTCACCGAGCAGGTCCAGGCCATTGCGGACCTCTTCCACGAACCGCCCGTGCTCTGCCAGGCCCTGCGCCTGGGTGGCCAGCGGCAGCGCCACCGCGGCGTTGCCCCGGTCCATCGCCAGCCGTGCCAGGCGCTGCAGGGTCACCACCTGGCCCTGCGGATCCTGCTCTCCCTGCCAGGACAGCACGCCGCGCAGCGCTGCCTCGGCGGCCTCCCGCTGCCCCGACACGCGCAGGATTTCGGCGCGATGGCTGGCGATGCGATGCAGGAACACGTCCTGGCCGCTCAGCCGCGTTCCGATCGCTTCGGCGCGCTTGAAGGCTGCGGAGGCGTCCTCATACCGCTGCAGCATCAGCAGCGCATACCCATAGTTGTAGTACAGGATCAGGTCGCCCGGGTTCGGCGGCCGGTGCAGGTGGTCGCTGAGCTGCGTGGCCTTGTGCAGGTAGGTGAGGGCGCCTTCGGCATCGCCCATCGCGTCGCCACGGATCATCGCGATCTGCATCAACGCGCCGATCTGGCCCTGCACGTCGCGTTGCCGCACCGCATCGTCCAGCAGGGTGCCGGTCAAGCCGAGCGCGCGCGCGTGGTCGCCGCGCCACAGCAGCAGGTGCGCGGCCATGGTCCGGGCGCGCTGGATATCGTCGGGGCTGGCGTCGGCGCGCGCCGCGGCCGCCAGCAGGCGGTCGGGCAGGTCGGTGGTCTGGTCCAGCTGCCCCAGCGCCCGCAGCGCCACCCCCAGGCAGCCGACCGCGCCGATTTCCATCGAGGTGGACAGCGAGGGCGCGGCCAACAGGCTGCGCGCGAGCTGCAGCGAGGCCTGCGGTTCGCTGGTGAGCAGGGCGTGGCACTGTTCCACCTGCGCCATCTGCGGCGCTGCGTCGAGCGGGCGCTGTGCCTGGGCGGGCGGCGCGGCCAGGGACAGCACAACGGCAAGCGCAGGCAGTCCGCGCCGGACTAGCGACAACATAGGCATGGCGACAACGACTTCCCCGGTCGAGTGCAGACGATCTACAGCGCACTGCTAATATACCGATGTTGCCGCCGCGCGCCGGCGCCGCCCGCCATTCCCTGCCGCATGCCCGAGTCGTCGCCTTCCACCCGCGCCGCCGCTGCTGAACGCCCTGCCGGGCTGGGTCGGCGTACCGATGCCATGCTGGGCAGCCTGCTGCTGCTGGTGGGGCTGTACCACCCGTTGCTGGCGGCGTGGACGGCGTTTCGGCTCGGGGCGGGCCTGGACATGATGGTCCCGGCCATGGCTGCGGCCCACCTGCTGTTGTGCCTGCTGTGCCTGATCGAGCACCGGGCCGGCCGCAGCCTGCATGCCGCCGTGGTGTTCCTGGCCGGTGAACTGCTGCTGCTGGTGCTGGCCTACGGGTACTGGGGACTGGCCGCCCAGCTGCGGGTGCAGCTGGTGCAGCTGGTGCCGGTGCTGTTGGTGGCGGCGGTGCTTGGCCGCCGTCCGCTGGCCTGGACCGCGGCATGGCTGTGCGGGCTGATGGCCTTGGGCGGCTGGGTCGACGCGGCGTCGGGCCTGTTCCGGACCGACCGGGTGCTGCACGCGACCAGTGACCTGGCAGTGTCGGCATTCGGCACCGTCATGACTGCCTGGCTGCTCCACCACAGCGTGACCGGCCTGCGTGAAAGCCTGCAGGAAGCCCACCAGCGCAGCCAGGAACTGGCCCGCAAGCGCGACGAGCTGCAGGTGGAGATGCAGGCCCGCGAGCGTTCGCGCGACCAGCTCGTGCATGCCATGAAGATGGACAACGTAGGTCGCCTGGCCAGCGGCATCGCGCACGATTTCAACCACCTGCTGGCGCTCATCCAGGGCTACGTGGCCAAGGCGCGGCGCAGCGAGGGCGAGACCCTGCAGGCGGCCCTGCAGGGCGCGGATTCGGCGACCCGGCGGGCCAGCGCGGTCAGCCGGCGCCTGCTGGATTTCAGCCGGCTCGAGCCGGGCCGACCGCAGCTGCTGGACGCGGCCGCCACGCTGGCGGCGATGGCGCCCACGTTGCAGCAGGTGTTCGATGACCGCGTGCACTGCGAAGTGGAAACCGGCGACGTGCAGCGGCTGATCCACTTCGACCCGGCCCAGCTCGAATCGATCCTGCTCAGCCTGGCGGTCAATGCCAGCCAGGCCATGCCCGACGGTGGCCGGTTCACGCTGCGCCTGCAGCCGCCCGATACCGACGGACGCGTGGTCCTGCAGCTGCAGGACACCGGCCAGGGCATGAGCGAAACGGTGCGCGCGCGCTGCCTGGAACCGTTCTTCACCACCAAGCCGGTGGGACAGGGTACCGGCCTGGGCCTGGCGGTGACCGCCAGCCTGGTGGAGGCGGCCGGCGGTGCGGTGCAGGTGCACAGCCGCCCGGGCGAGGGCACCCGGATCGACCTGCAGCTGCCGTCGCGTCCGCTGGCGGCGTGAGCAGGGGCGTGCAGCGGCTACACTGCGGCCTGCGCTTGCGGAAACATGCCCGTGGTTTCTAGCTGGATCCTGCTGCTGGTGTCGGTGGCCTATGCCGCCCTGTTGTTCGGCGTGGCCTGGTGGGGCGACCGCCGTCCCATGTACCCCGACCGCCCGTGGCTGCGCCCGGTGGTATACAGCCTGGCGCTGGCGGTGTACTGCTCGTCGTGGACCTTCTACGGGGCGGTGGGCACGGCGGTGCGCAACGGCATCGGCTACCTGCCGATCTACCTCGGTCCGCTGCTGCTGCTGCTGTTTGGCTGGCGCATCATCGAACGCCTGGCGCTGATCGCGCGCAGCCAGAACGTGGTGTCCATCGCCGATTTCATCTCCTCGCGGTTTGGCCGCTCGCGACGGCTGGCCGCGCTGGTGGCGGTGATCGCGCTGATCGGCATCGTTCCCTACCTCGCCCTGCAGTACAAAGCCGTGGCGATGAGCCTGCAGGTGCTGACCGGCAGCGTCGGGCCCACCGGCTGGTTCAGCGACCCGGCGTTGTACGTGGCGCTGCTGATGGCGCTGTTTGCCACCCTGTTCGGCACCCGCCAGGTGGACGCCACCGAACACCACCACGGCATGATGCTGGCCATCGCGCTGGAATCGATGATCAAGCTGATCGCGATGGTGGCGCTGGGCCTGTTCGCCTACCTGTGGCTGGCCGACCGCGGCGAAACCGTGGTGCGCAGCGCGCATACGCTGTTCACCGGGCTGCCGCCGGTCGGCTTCATCTCGCAGACGCTGCTCAGTTTCCTGGCCATCGTGTGCCTGCCGCGCCAGTTCCACGTGGCGGTGGTGGAATGCGGCGACGTGCGCGATGTGCGCCGCGCGCGGTGGATGTTCGGCGGCTACCTGATCATCATTTCGGCGATGGTGATTCCGATCGCCACGGCCGGTGTGACCCTGTTCGGCACCGGCGGCAGCATCGCCGACGACAGCATGGTGCTGGCCCTGCCGTTGGCCGAAGGCCGTAAATTCCTGGCGCTGGTGGCCTACGTGGGCGGCTTCTCGGCTGCCACCGGCATGGTCATCGTGTCCTCCATCGCGCTGGCCACCATGGTCAGCAACGACCTGGTGATGCCGGTGCTGCTGCGCCGCAGTGGCGACCACCAGGAAGCGGCCGACGTCGCTTCGCGGGTGTTGTGGATCCGCCGCATGGCGATCCTGCTGTTGGCCCTGGCCGCGTACAGCTACTACCGCGGCAGCAGCAACGACAGCACGCTGGCCTCGTACGGGCTGATGGCATTCGCTGCGGTGGCCCAGTTTGCGCCGGGCCTGATCGGTGGCCTGTACTGGCGCGGTGCCAGCCGCCGGGGCGTGGAGACCGGCATCCTGCTCGGCTTCGGCACCTGGATCTACACCCTGCTGCTCCCGGCGCTGACCCACGCCGGCTGGATGGATGCGGCCTGGCTGAGCGACGGACCGTTCGGCATTGCCTGGCTGCGGCCGCAGGGGCTGTTCGGCATGACCAGCTGGGACCCGCTCACCCATGGCACGTTCTGGTCGCTGCTGATCAACGCCGCGGCCATGCTGCTGGTGTCGGTGCGCTGGCGCCCCGGCGTGGACGAGCGCCTGCGCGCCGCGCCGTTCCTGGACCCGTATGCCGAGCGCCCCTCCGTGGCCGGTGCCTGGCCGGGCCATGTGCATGTGGGCGACCTGCTGGCGCTGGCCTCGCGCGTGGTCGGCGACCGCCATGCGCGCCGGTCGTTCTTCGAGCAGGCGCAGTCGCTGGGCCGCGAGCTGCAGGCCTCGGCCCCGGCGGACCGGGCCTGGGTGCAGTTCACCGAACGCCTGCTGGCCGCCTCGATCGGCGCGGCCTCCGCGCGCCTGCTGCTGACCAGCCTGCTGCGTGGCTCGGGCATGGACCTGGGCGAGGTGGTAGCGGTACTCGATGAGGCCGGGCAGGAACTGCGCTTCAACCGCGAGATCCTGTCCACCACGCTGGAAAACATCAGCGCCGGGGTCAGCGTGGTTGATCCGGACATGCGCCTGACCGCGTGGAACCGCCGCTACCAGCAGATGTTCGGCTACCCCGATGGCATGTTGTACGTGGGCCGCCCGGTGGCCGACCTGATCCGCTACAACGCCGAGCGCGGCGAGCTGGGCGAGGGCGATATCGACGTGCAGATCAACCGCCGCATCGGCTACATGCGCGCCGGTTCGCCGCACATCTTCGAGCGCACCCGCAGCGATGGCCGGGTGATCGAGATGCGCGGCCAGGCGCTGCCCGGCGGCGGCTATGTCACCAGCTACAACGACATCACCGACTACAAGCACGCCGAGACCGCGTTGCTGGAAGCCAACGAGACGCTGGAACAGCGCGTGGCCGAACGTTCGCATGAAGCCGAAGTGGCGCAGCAGTCCAAGACCCGTTTCCTGGCCGCAATCAGCCATGACGTGCTGCAGCCGCTGAACGCAGCGCGCCTGTTCGCCTCGGCATTGCGCGACAGCCACCACAACAACGATGAACAGCGGCACCTGGCAGAGCGCGTGGACGCCTCCCTGCGTGCCGCCGAAGAACTGCTGGACGGGCTGCTGGACGTGTCGCGGCTGGATGCCGGCGGCCTGCACCCGGTGATCGGCGATTTCGACGTGAGCCTGCTGATGCGCGAACTGGCCGCGCAGTACTCGCCGGTGGCGGCCGGGCGCGGCCTGCGCCTGGACCTGTTCGCGCGCCCGGCCTGGGTGCGCAGTGACCGCCGCCTGCTGCGCCGGGTGCTGCAGAACTTCCTGGCCAATGCGCTGCGCTACACCCGCCAGGGCCGCATCGTGCTGGCCGTGCGTCACCGCCGCGACGAGATCGAACTGCAGGTGTGGGATACCGGGCCGGGCATCCCCGAGCACCACATGCAGCAGATCTTCAACGAGTTCCATCGCTACCAGCAGCCGTTCGACTGGGGCGAGCAGGGGCTGGGGCTGGGCCTGTCGATCTGCCAGCGCATCTCGCGCCTGCTCGACCACCGCCTCAACGCGCGCAGCCAGGTGGGCAGCGGCAGCATGTTCTCGATCCTGCTGCCCCGTGCGCAGGTGCCGGATCTACCGGCCAGCGACGCGCCGGCCAGCGTGCCCGAGCACAGCACCCGCACCGATTCGCTGGCCGGCATGCGCGTGCTGTGCGTGGACAACGACCAGGAAATCCTCGACGGCATGCGCGCGCTGCTCGGCCGCTGGCAGGTGCAGGTGATCACTGCCAGCACCGTGGACCAGGCGCTGGAGGAAGTGCAGGCACAGCCGGACGTGATGCTGGTCGATTACCACCTGCACGACCGCCTGGATGGACTGGACACGCTGGTGGCGCTGCGCGAGCGCGCCGGGCGCGACATTCCCGGCGCGCTGCTGACTGCCGATGGGCGCGACGAGCTCAAGCGCATGGCGCGCGAGCGGGGTTACCGCCTGCTGACCAAGCCGATCAAGCCGGCCTCGCTGCGCGCGTACCTGGCGGCGCACTCGACCCTCCAAGGTTGAAGGCGACAGCCGCAGCACGCTCGTGCCGTCGCGCTGTCTATGCTGCGCAGCCGACCACCTGCTGCGGAGTTTCCGTGCCCGTTCCCTCGCTGCGTTCCCTTCTTGCCACCCCGCTGCATTCCGGCGCGGCGATTCCGCTCGCAGGCACGTTGGGTGCCGTGGTGGGTGCAGGATTCGAGCTGGTATTCCGCGGTTGCACCAATGCCGCCGGCCCCGCATGGAGCGTTGCCGAGATCGTGAAGCCCGCGCTGATCTCCGGCTGGATGGGGATCGGCTGCACCAACGCGATGCGATGGCTGGACCCCGACAAGCCTGCGCGGCAACTGCAGCCGCATGAGAAGGCGCTGGTCGACTACCCGGCCGTGCGCGAGCTGCTGCATGAGGCCGGCACCAGCGTTGATGACCTGGACGCGTTGAAGTCTCTCGCCGCGCAGCTGGAGCGGGATTTCAGCCGGGTCGCCCGTGAATTCAATGCATACTGCCAGACCCGCAGGGTGCCACCGAATCCGCTCATTGCAGGCGTCATCCGTCATTTCTACCTGACCCATTGCCGCGATCGTGCGGTGATGCTGCTCGCCAAGCGCAACGCCAACGCGTGTTACCTGGTGGCCGCGCGCGAAGGGCAGGGCACGGCCATCGCTACCGCGCTGAACCAGGCAGGCACGCGCGCCGGCACCGTGCTGCGCCAGCTGCACTGCCCGTACCTGCGCGTGGACCTTGCCAATACCGCGCTGCGTGATGCGCATGCGTTCACCACCGACGAATGCCAGGGCGAGATGCGCGTGCATTCTGCTCCCGCCCGGACAGGGCACATGCTGGAGACACTGAAGCCCAGCGCACTGGTCGGCGTCACCCATCGTCGCCAGACGCGGCGACACTGTGAATCCGGTGATGCATCGGCATCGGCAGCGACGCCGACACCGGCGGCGGAGTCAGCCGGCTCAGTCCATCACGCCCGCGCCGAGGTCCACTTGGGACCGCTGCTGCGCGCCAAGCTGCGTGGGCTGGCCGCCGACAGCCGCACCTTGCGGGAACTGGACCGGATCAAAGGTGACTTGGCCGACCGCCGTCCCTGCGGCCACCCGGTGCGCTACCAGGGCATGCCGTATCAAGCGACCGACATCCACTGGGAAGGCCGGCAGAGCCCGGGCCGTAACACAGAGCGCCTGCTGTACCGTAAAACCCCACATGGCTATGTGCTGGTCGACATCGTCGACTACCACCGCCCACGCACCTGATCTAGCCGACGGCGCCAGAAAGATGCTCATACAGGATGGCGCTGCCGACGATGATCAGGATCACGCCGCCGGCGATCTCGGCACGCTTGCCGATCATGTCGCCCAGCACCCGACCCAGCATGATGCCGGTGGTGACCATCACCAGCGTGCACAGGCCGATCACCGCCGCCATCACGCCGATATGCACGTCCAGGAAGGCCAGGCCCACGCCGACGGCCAGGGCATCGATGCTGGTGGCAAAGCCGGTGACGGCCAGGTGCCAGAAACCGTGGTGCTTGTCGGGGTCGTCGCTGTCAGCGTCCGGGTCGTGCCGCACGCCGTTGATGATCATGTGCACGCCCAGCGCACCGAGCAGCACGAAGGCGATCCAGTGGTCGAAGGCCTGCACGTAGGACGACGCGGCGCGGCCAAGCAACCAGCCGATCACCGGCGTAAGGCCTTCGATCACACCGAAGATGAGGCCGGCGCGCAGGGCATCGGGAAAACGCGGCTTGCGCATCGCAGCGCCTTTTCCGATCGCCGCGGCGAAGGCATCGGTGGACATGGCAAAGCCGATCAACAGCATCGAAATGGGGGACATCACACGACAGTGCAGGTTGGGCGATGACGGACAACGGCCCACGTTCGCGCCCAACCTGTCGTTGCGCACGCGGACCGCTGGTCTCGCCAACCATCACTGGCTGCCCGCACCACGGCGCACTGGCCGAGCATGTTGATACGGGCGTTTCCTTCAGCAGGAAACAGGCTACTCCCCAAGGGGACGCGAAGCTTAGCACCGCGAACGCGGTTTACCGCCCAAATCGCCGAATTGCGCAGGGCGTGCTGGGATGTATAGCTTCGGCTATAAGCCGAAGCAGGTAGAGCGGACTGTTAGTCCGCTGCATGTCTCCGCAGCCGACTAACAGTCGGCTCTACCGCAACGACGCAACGACGCAACGACGCAGCCACGCAATCCGCGATCAATCCGCGATCAATCCTCTTCCGGCGGCAACACCAACGGCTCGTCATCCAGCGTCAGCTTGCCGGCCATCAGCACCGCCTGGGTGCGGTTGGTCACGCCCAGCTTGCGCAGGATCGCGGTCACATGCGCCTTGATGGTGGCCTCGGACACATTGAGGTCATACGCAATCTGCTTGTTGAGCCGCCCAGCGCCGAGCATCTGCAGCACCCGGAACTGCTGCGGGGTGAGCTCGCGCAGGCGCTGGCCGACTTCGCGTTCCTCGCGCCCGGTCGGCGGCACGTTGTGCGCCTCCGGCGGGGCCCAGGTTTCGCCGTCCAGGATCGTGCCCAGCGCATGGCCGATGGTGTCCGAGTCGGCCGACTTGGGAATGAACCCGAACGCGCCGTGGTCCAGTGCCCGCCGCATCACGGTGGGCTCTTCGCGCGCGGACACCACCACCACCGGCAACTGCGGGTGCAGTGCCCGCATGTGCACCAGCGCGTTGAAGCCCTGCGCACCGGGCATGTTGAGGTCCATCAGGACCAGGTCGGCATCGGCATGCTGGTCGGCCAGCTGGTACAGCGCTTCCACGCTGTCGGCCTCGTACAGCAGCACGCCCGGCATCACCCGCTGCACCGCGCCGCGCAGGGCTTCACGGAACAGGGGGTGGTCATCGGCGATCAGCAGGGTTGTCATGGGGGAGGTGGGAACCAATTACTTGACCTTACGCTCTTCCACCAGCGATGCCACCACCGACGGGTCGGCCAGGGTCGAGGTGTCACCCAGCTGGTCTGGTGCGTTCTCGGCGATCTTGCGCAGGATGCGGCGCATGATCTTGCCCGAGCGCGTCTTCGGCAGCCCCGGGGCCCACTGCAGGTGGTCGGGCGAGGCGATCGGGCCGATCTCCTTGCGCACCCACGCCACCAGCTCCTTGTGCAGTTCCTCGCTCGGCGTTTCGTCGGCCACCAGGGTCACGTAGGCATAGATGCCCTGGCCCTTGATGTCGTGCGGGAAGCCGACCACGGCCGCTTCGGCCACCTTCGGGTGGGAGACCAGTGCGCTTTCCACTTCGGCGGTACCGATGCGGTGGCCGGACACGTTGATGACATCGTCGACGCGGCCGGTGATCCAGTAGTAGCCGTCCTCGTCGCGCCGGCAGCCGTCACCGGTGAAGTAGCTGCCCGGGTAGGTGCGGAAGTAGGTGTCGATGAAGCGCTGGTGGTCGCCGTAGACGGTGCGCATCTGGCCCGGCCACGAATCGCGGATGATCAGGTTGCCTTCGGTGGCGCCGTCCTTGATCTCGCCATCGGCGTTGACCAGCGCCGGCTGCACGCCGAAGAAGGGCAGGGTGGCCGACCCGGGCTTGAGATCGATCGCGCCGGGCAGCGGCGAAATCAGGATGCCGCCGGTTTCGGTCTGCCACCAGGTATCCACGATCGGGCAGCGGCCATCGCCGACCACGTCGTAGTACCAGCGCCAGGCTTCCGGGTTGATCGGCTCGCCGACGCTGCCCAGCAGGCGCAGCGAGGCGCGCGAGGTGCGCTTGACCGGTGCATCGCCTTCGCGCATCAACGCGCGGATGGCGGTAGGCGCGGTGTAGAAGATGCTGACCTGGTGCTTGTCGATCACCTCCCAGAAGCGCGAGGTGTCCGGATAATTCGGCACGCCTTCGAACATCAGCGAGGTGGCGCCGTTGGCCAGCGGGCCGTACACGATGTAGCTGTGCCCGGTGACCCAGCCCACATCGGCGGTGCACCAGTAGATGTCGTCCTCGCGCAGGTCGAACACCGCTTCATGGGTGTAGGCCGCGTAAAGCAGGTAACCGCCGGTGGTGTGCAGCACGCCCTTGGGCTTGCCGGTGGAACCGGAGGTGTAGAGGATGAACAGCGGATCTTCGGCGTTCATCCGCTCCGGCTCGCACTGTGCCGGCTGCGGGTCCACCACGTCGTGGAACCAGCGGTCGCGCGGGGCCTGCATGTCTACCGCGCCGCCGGTGTGGCGCACCACCAGCACGGTTTCCACCGTGGTGGTGCCGGGCAGCTTCAGCGCGGCATCCACGTTGGCCTTCAGCGGAATCCTGCGGCCGCCGCGCAGGCCTTCGTCGGCGGTGATGATCAGCTTGCTGCCGCAGTCGATCACGCGGTCGGCGATCGAGTTGGGCGCAAAGCCACCGAACACCACCGAGTGGATCGCACCGATGCGCGCGCAGGCCAGCATGGCCACGGCCGCGTCAACGATCATCGGCAGGTAGATGGTCACCCGGTCGCCCTTCTTGACGCCCAGGTTGCGCAACGCGTTGCCGAGGCGGCAGGTGCGCTCGTACAGCTCGCGGTAGGTCACGCCCTGCGCCGGCGCATCCGGGCTGTCCGGTTCGAACAGCAGCGCAACCTTGTCGCCGCGCTTGTCCAGCTGGCGGTCCAGGCAGTTCACGCTGGCGTTGAGTTCGCCGTCTTCGAACCACTTGATGCGGAAATCGTCGAGCTGGTAGCTGACGTTGCGGATCGTGGACGGCTTCCTGTACCAGTCCAGCCGCTCGGCGGCCTTGCCCCAGAACGCGTCGGGATTGTCCACCGATTCGCGGTAGAGCTGCTGGTAAGTGTTCTTGTCAATGCGCGCCTTGGCGGCAACGTCCGCCTTGACGGGGTAAAGATCGGCCATGGCACCCTCACTTGCACTAGGACTGGGTTGTGCGATCGCAGCATAACCCGCGATTCATCCCGCTCAGTTTGCCGCATCCACCGCGCCACGAGGTAAGCGAATGGTTAGACCTTGGTCGTAACGAGCGATTGCCGGCAGGTCACGGCCGTTAGTCGTGACCCCGGGTTCGACCAATTGCCAATAGCCGGGGTGCGTCAACCGGCCGCACGCTCGGCTCGACCGTGACCCCACACGCGGCGATCACTTTGCCACCCGGGAGAGAGGGCAACATGAGTACCCGTATGTTGAAGACCATGCGCAAGCCGTTGGCGACCTGCCTGTTGGTCGCGTTGGTGGCGCCTGGCATGGCGTTTGCCGAAACCGCCAAAGAGAAGCAGCTGGAAGCGCGCGTTGCCGAGCTGGAGCGCCAGGTGCAGCTGCTGCTGTCCACCACCCAGCAGCAACAGACCCAGATCAGCCAGGCCCAGACCGATGTGACCGCAGTGAAGACCGTGCAGGCGCAACAGCCTGCCGGCGCCACCGTGCCCGCCGGCAAGCAGCCGATCCAGGTCACCACCATCACCCCGGGCGCCGCGCCGGGCACCACGGTCAAGATCGGGGGCTTCATCAAGGCCGACTTCCTGGCCACCCAGACCGGCGATGGCCAGCTGGCCGACGACGCCACCGGCCGCGCGCTGTACCTGCCGGGCCAGACCCCGGTGGCCGGTGCCGGCGGCAGCGGCGAGCGTTCCGACGTGGACTTCAATGCCCACGCCAAGTTCTCGCGCTTCAACCTGGGCATCGACAACGTCTCGGACAAGGGCAACAAGTCCGGCGCGTTCTTCGAGATGGACTTCTTCGGCAACTCGCTGGGCAACCAGACCGCCACCAATACTTACGGCGTGACCCTGCGCCACGCGTATATGTATTGGAACAACTGGATGGCCGGCCAGACCTGGTCGAACTTCATGGACGCCGCCTCGCTGCCGGAGGCGGCCGACTTCGTCGGTCCCACCGACGGCGTGCTGTTCGTGCGCCAGGCGCAGATCCGCTACACCCAGGGCGGCTTCAGCGTCGCGCTGGAAAACCCGGAAACCACCGTGCTCACCGGCACCCGCAATCCGGTTACCGGGGCGTGGACCAACGTGGCCAGCAACAGCGACCGTGGCTCCCTGCCGGACCTGACCCTGCGTTATGGCTGGAAGGGCGACTGGGGCACCTTCGGCGTCGGCGGTATCGTGCGCCAGCTCAAGGTCGACAACCAGGCCACCGGTGCCGACGCCGACAAGATCGGCGGCGGCCTGACCCTGGGCGGCAAGTGGGTGATGGGCGGCAGCGACCAGCTGCACTACCAGATCAGCGGTGGCGAAGGCATCGCCCGTTACGTTGGCCTGGGCGTCACCGCCGATACGGCTTACGACGTGGCCCAGGACGAACTCAACCCCACTGGCGTGCTGGCCGGCTATGTCGGCTGGCGCCACGCCTTCACCCCGAAGCTGCGCACCAACCTGATCTACGCCCGCAGCGACTACGACAACGACAGCGTGCTGGGCCCGCTGGTCACCAAGAGCGTGCAGAGCATCCGCGGCAACATCTTCTACACGCCGATGCCCAAGGTCGATATCGGCGCGGAGTACATGTACGGCGTGCGCGAGATCGAAGATGGCCGCAAGGGCGACATCAACCGCGTGCAGTTCACCACGAAGTACAGTTTTTAAGCATGGGTGCCGACGCATTGTCGGCACCTGCCACCAATGATTGCTTCGGAGGGGAAGCGTCTTATGTCCACCACACCCGTACCTGCAAAAGCAGAACTTACCAAGGGCCACAAGAAGGTCATCTTCGCGTCCAGCCTTGGCACCGTGTTCGAATGGTATGACTTCTTCCTGTATGGCTCGCTGGCGGCGATCATCGCCAAGCAGTTCTTCAGCGGGGTCAATGAAACCACGGGCATGATCTTCGCGCTGCTGGCCTTCGCGGCCGGCTTCTTCGTGCGTCCGTTCGGCGCGGCCTTCTTCGGCAGCCTCGGCGACCGCATCGGCCGCAAGTACACCTTCCTGGTCACGATCCTGATCATGGGCATCTCGACCTTCCTGGTCGGCGTGTTGCCCAACTACGCGTCGATCGGCTTCGCGGCGCCGGTGATCCTGATCGTCCTGCGCCTGGCCCAGGGCCTGGCGATGGGTGGCGAGTATGGTGGCGCGGCGACCTACGTGGCCGAGCATGCACCGGCCGACAAGCGTGGCCTGTACACCAGCTTCATCCAGTGCACGGCCACGCTTGGCCTGTTCATGTCGCTGCTGATCATCCTGGCCTGCCGCTACTTCCTGGGCAACGAGGCATTTGAAGCCTGGGGCTGGCGCATTCCGTTCCTGGTCTCGATCATCCTGCTGGGCATCTCGGTGTGGATCCGCCTGCAGCTGAGCGAGTCGCCGCTGTTCCAGCAGATGAAGGCCGAAGGCAAGGGCTCCAAGACCCCGTTCCGTGACAGCCTCAAGGACGGCAACCTCAAGCTGATGCTGCTGGTCCTGCTCGGCGCCGCAGCCGGCCAGGCC
>Ga0160430_100154_pt1 | contig 52179 bp, 48 predicted proteins | sample HID1971I_E0MG_FD_108274 | JGI IMG/M metagenome (GOLD analysis project Ga0160430, IMG submission 108274) | Enriched millipede-associated microbial communities from UW Madison campus, WI, USA - HID1971I_E0 MG | ecosystem: Host-associated > Arthropoda: Insects > Digestive system > Unclassified ...
AAGCAGCCGCCGCTCATGTCGGCCGGGCCCAGCTTGCCGTCGCGCGCCTTTTTGGCCAGCTCGCCGGTTTCCTGGGCGATCTGCACCACGCCCTTCTTGTCCACATCGCGGATCACCGGAACAACCAGGCCGTTGGGGGTGTCGGCGGCGAAGCCGATGTTGAAGTACTTCTTCAGCGTCAGGTTCTCACCGGCCGCATCCAGCGATGCGTTGAATTCCGGGAACTGCTTCAGCGCCGCGGCGCTGGCCTTGATCAGGAAGGCGAGCATGGTCAGCTTGATGCCGGCCTTCTCGTTTTCCTTGTTCAGCGCCACGCGCAGGCCTTCCAGGTCGGTGATGTCGGCCTGCTCGAACTGGGTGACGTGCGGAATCATGGCCCAGTTGCGCGCCAGGTTGGCGCCGGAGATCTTCTTGATGCGCGACAGCGGCTGGGTCTCGACTTCACCGAACTTGCTGAAATCGACCTTCGGCCACGGCAGCAGGTTGAGCCCGCCACCGGCGGCGACCGTGCCACCGGCAACGGCGGCGCCAGCGCCGGTCAGCGCCGACTTGACGAACTTCTGCACGTCGGCCTTGGTGATGCGGCCGCCCTTTTCAGTGCCGGTCAGCTGGTTGAGGTCCACGCCCAGCTCGCGGGCGAACACGCGCACCGCCGGGGTGGCGTAGGGCACCTTGGACGGCAGCACGCTGTCGGCGTTGAACTGTACCGGCGGGCTGCTCGGGGCACCGGCCGAGGGGGCGCTGGCGATTTCGCGCGCCGCCAGCTTGTCCGGCTGGGCCGGCACGGCGACCGGTTCCACCTTGGTGCCGGTTTCGGCGGCGGCCGGGGCAGCGGCAGCGGCGGCCTGGCTCGGCGCCGGGGCGGCAGCGCCCTCGGCTTCGATGATGGCGACAACCTTGCCCTGCGACAGGGTGTCGCCGACCTTGACCTTGATTTCCTTGACCACGCCGGCAACCGACGACGGCACTTCCATCGTGGCCTTGTCCGACTCGAGCGTGACCAGGCCTTGGTCTTTCTTGACGGTATCGCCGACGGCGACCAGCACTTCGATCACCGGGATGTCGGTGTAATCGCCGATGTCCGGCACCAGCGCTTCCACCGGGCCACCGCCGGCAGCAGCCGGTGCAGCGGCGGGCGCGCTCTGGGTGGCCGGGGCCGGGGCGGCGGCAGCAGCGGCCTTGGCCGGGGCGGCAGCGGGTGCCGGCGCAGCCGCCGGAGCAGGCGCTGCGGCCGCGTCAGCCACTTCGATCAGCGCCACGACCTTGCCCTCGGACAGGTTGTCGCCGACTTTGACCTTGATTTCCTTGACCACGCCGGCGACCGAGGACGGCACTTCCATCGTGGCCTTGTCCGACTCGAGCGTGACCAGCCCCTGGTCCTTCTTGACGGTGTCACCAACGGCGACAAGCACCTCGATTACCGGGATATCGCTGTAGTCACCGATATCGGGGACAAGTGCTTCCTTGATTTCGGCCATGGGGATAACTCCGGCAATCTGGTGTAGGGAATCGCCTATTGTGGGGGCATGAGGCGTCAGCGCCAACCAGCTTGGGCAATTTTCACTCGCTCTGTCCCGGGACAGCGTGTTGCAGCAGGGACGGGCGCTGCTGCAGCGGGTGTTCCAGTCGGTACCGTATTGTCCCGCTGCGGTCCGGCTCAGCCGGCCAGGACATCGGCGACGGGCTGCCACGCCACCTGCAGGCGCGGCAGCGGCCATGCCGCATTCGCCGGGCTGGTCGAGGGCAGCGACCACACCGCCAGGGACGTCGCACGGTCGCCCAGCACCGGCAGGATGTAATGTGCGAAGGCGGCGTGTGCAGTGGCGCCATTGCAGGCGACCGCCGCCAAGGCAGGCAGTCGGCCAACCAGATCGGCCACGGCATTGGGCACTTCGCTGCCGCGCACTATCGCCGCGTCCAGGCTGCCACGCCGCTCGCACTGGCCGATCACATCCCACAGCCCTACGCCCGCCGATTGCAACGCCTGCAGGCGATCACCGTAGGCAAGGTCGGCGTTGATCCCGGTCAGCGCCGACATCAACGGCCAGAATCGGTTGCGCGGATGCGCGTAATACTGCGCTGCATGCAGCGATGCCACGCCCGGCATCGATCCGAGCACGAGCACGCGGCAACCTGCCGAAACCTGCGCAGGCAGGCCGATGCACAGCAGTGGATTCGTCACAGTGTCTCCAGATGCATGAATGTCGCGCTCTGCATGATCGCGTGCCAGCGCAACGATTTCCCGCCGCTGGCTGAACAGAACAAACTAAATTTTAACGCGCGTCGGATTCGATTCATGTTGCGGGGACTACGTTTGCCTCGCCCCGATGCAACGGGGGCCCAAGAACAAAAAAATACCTGAGGAGATTCCCCCATGCGCTCCATCCGCACCCTGACCCTGGCTACCCTGACTGCCCTTGCCTTCGCACCTGCCGCCTTCGCGCAGGACAGCACCACCGACACCGCGTCGGGCAAGCATTTCGCCGTTGTCGGCGGCGTTGCACTGCTGCAGCCGAAGAACGATCCGCTGGAAGGCATCGACAAGGTCGATGGCGGCCCGGCGCCGACGCTGAGCTTCAGCTACTACATCAACGACAACTGGGCCGTGGAACTGTGGGGCGCAGCTGACAAGTTCGACCACCGCGTGCGCGGCGCCAACAATGCCAAGCTGGGCACGGTTGAGCAGCAGCCGATCGCGCTGAGCGGCCAGTACCACTTCGGCCAGGCCGATAACGTGTTCCGTCCGTTCGTGGGCGTGGGTTACTACGAGTCGAACTTCAGCAACGAGAAGCTGGCCAGCGACGCCGGCCATATCGGGCTGGAAACCGCCAAGGGTGCCATCGGTACCGTCGGCGTGGACATGAACATCAACAGCACCTGGTTCGCCCGTGCCGATGCCCGCTACATGCATTCGCGCCCGGACCTGACCGTCAACGGCCGCAGCACCGGCGACGAAGCCAAGCTGGATCCGTGGACCGTGGGCTTCGGTATCGGCGCGCGCTTCTAAGCGCTTCCGCTACAGGTAGCAAGGCAACGGGCCCCTCGCGGGCCCGTTGTCGTTTCTGGCATTGCCCTTTTTACCGGTCGCGCGACCAAGGGTGGGGCGCTGCCGCTTTCATTCTTCCTTGCGGCGGCGACGTCGATACTGCTCACCATAGCGAGGGGGAAGCCCATGGATGACATGCTGGATGTCCCGCTTACCATCGCCAGTGCATCGTGCCGGCCGCACCCCAGGATCCACCATGGACAAACGCTACGTACTCGCCATCGACCAGGGCACCACCAGCTCGCGCGCAATGCTGTTCGACCGCGCCGGGCACGTCGCCGGGGTGGCGCAGCGCGAGTTCGGGCAGATCTTCCCGCAGCCGGGCTGGGTTGAACACGATCCGCGCGAGATCCTGACCAGTGTCTATACCACCCTGACCGAACTGCTCAACCGCGAGCAGATCGACCCGCGCCAGATCGCGGCGATCGGCATCACCAACCAGCGCGAAACAACGGTGGTCTGGGACAAAGCCACCGGCCAGCCCATCCACAATGCGATCGTCTGGCAGTCCCGACAGAGCAACGACATCTGCGAGCGACTCAAGGCCGAGGGACACGAGCCGCTGATCCGCGCACGCACCGGGCTGCTGGTGGATGCCTACTTTTCGGCGACCAAGATCCGCTGGATCCTTGACCACGTGGAAGGCGCGCAGGCCCGCGCCGAGCGCGGCGAGCTGCTGTTCGGCACCATCGACAGCTGGCTGGTGTGGAACCTCACCGGCGGCGCGGTGCACGTCACCGACTACAGCAACGCGGCCCGCACGCTGCTGTTCAACATCCACACCCTGACCTGGGATGACGGGTTGCTGGCGCTGCTGGACATCCCGCGCGCGATGCTGCCCGAAGTGCGCAGCTCCAGCGAGGTGTATGGCACCACCCGTTCGCAGTTCTTCTTCGACCAGCACATTCCAATCGCCGGCATCGCGGGCGACCAGCAGGCCGCGCTGTTCGGCCAGGCCTGTTTCGAACCTGGCATGGTCAAAAATACCTATGGCACCGGCTGTTTCATGCTGATGCATACCGGCACCCGCGCGGTGGCCTCCAGCAACGGCCTGCTCACCACGCTGGCCTGGGGCATCGATGGGCAGGTGGAGTACGCCCTGGAAGGCTCGATCTTCGTGGCCGGCTCGGTGGTGCAGTGGCTGCGCGACGGGCTGCGCATGTTCGGCAAGTCCAGCGACTGCCAGGCCTATGCCGAACGCGCGGCCGACAACGGCGGGGTGTACATGGTGCCGGCCTTTGTCGGCCTGGGCGCGCCGTACTGGCGCAGCGATGTGCGTGGGGCGGTGTTCGGCCTGAGCCGGGGCACCACCAAGGAACACTTCATCCGCGCGGCGGTGGAATCGATGGCGTACCAGACCCGCGACGTGCTGGCCGCGATGCAGGCCGATGCGGGCATTGACCTGAAGGAACTGCGCGCCGATGGGGGCGCGATCGCCAATGACTTCATGGCGCAGTTCCAGAGCGACCTGCTGGGCGTACCCGTGCTGCGCCCGCAGGTGGCCGAGACAACCGCGCTGGGCGCGGCCTACCTGGCCGGCCTGGCGACCGGGTTCTGGAGCAGCCGCGCCGAGATTGCCGAGCAGTGGGCAGTGGATCGCCGGTTCGTGCCGCAGATGGCGGTTGACCGGCGCGAAGCGCTGTATGCCGGGTGGCTCCAGGCGGTGGAAGCGACGATGGGCTTCCGCCCCCCGCGGTAGGAGCCGACCGTTGGTCGGCTCTTCCCCGATCAGAACGCCGGCAGCACCGCGCCTTTGTATTTCTCGGCAATGAAGGCCTTTACCTCGGGGCTGGTCAGCGCCTTGGCCAGCTGCTGCACGCGCGGGTCGTCCTTGTTGTCCGGGCGGGCGACCAGGAAGTTCACGTACGGCGAATCCTTGCTTTCAATCGCGAGCGCGTCCTGGGTCGGGTTGAGGCCCGCGTCCAGCGCGTAGTTGGTGTTGATCAGGGCCAGGTCCACCTGGTCGAGCACGCGCGGCAGCATCGCTGAATCCAGTTCGCGGAACTTGAGCTGCTTCGGGTTGGCAATGATGTCGCGCTGGGTGGCCAGTGCGTTGGTCGGGTCCTTGAGCGTGATCACGCCGGCCTTGTGCAGCAGGATCAGCGCACGGCTGTTGTTGCTCGGGTCGTTGGGAATCACCACGTCGGCACCCACCGGCAGATCGGCGAGCGACTTGAAGCGGCGCGAGTAGGCGCCGAACGGCTCGATGTGCACGCCGATCACCTTGGTCAGGTCGGTCTTGCGGTCGCGGTTGTAGGCGTCCAGGTAGGGTTCGGTCTGGAAGTAGTTCACGTCCACCTGCTTCTGCACCAGCTGGTCGTTGGGCTGCACGTAGTCGTTGAAGACCTTTACGTCCAGTTCCAGGCCTTCCTTCTGCAGGATCGGCTTGACCACCGCCAGGATCTCGGCGTGCGGCACCGCAGTGGCCGCGACCACCAGCTTGCTGGAATCGGCGGCGGGCTTGCCGCAGGCGGCCAGGGCCAGCGTGGCGGCCAGCAACGGGAGCAACAGGGTCTTTTTCATGGGGACGGAATCCGGGGGGCTGCGTAGCAGCCAACCATACCGCAAGCCCCGGCCGGCCGGGTATCCCGGCCATATCACCGGGGGGCATGACCGCTATTCGTAATTGCTCAGCGCCATCATCAGCAGCGCCTTGGCCTGCTCGCGCAGCACGGTCGGCTCGATGATTTCCGCGTCCGAACCGTAGTGCAGCACGTCCATCAGCAGCTCACGCGAGACGCTGTAGGGCACCTTGAGCTCATAGCGGCCGTCGGCCAGGAACCGGCCCTGCTGCTTGGAATGCCAATGCTCGTCGGCCACCCAGCGCGCGGCCTTGGCACTGAAGACGATGGTGGCCCAGCCCTTGGGCGGGCCGGAGAAGATGCCGTAGCTGGCACCCAACTGCTCGTCCAGCTCGGTGTCGTCCACGTCGCGCGCAACCGTGTCGACCACGCGAGCCTTGTAGATGCGGTCCACGGCGAAGCTGCGCAAGCCCTCGCGGCCGTGGTCCCAGGCGTCCAGGTACCAGTTGTCGCGATAGTGGGTCATGCGCTGCGGCGACACGGTGCGCTTGGTCGCCTCGTCGGTGGAACGGGCCCGGTATTCGAACGCCAGCTGCCTGCGCTCGAGCACGGCCGAGGCCACGGCGCGGAAGCTGGCTTCATCGAACTTGCGGCCGCGGTGCGGAATGACCCGCACCCGGTCCACCGGCCAGGTCGACACGCCGGCCTGCGCGGCCAGCAACCCTTCGATGCGCTGCTGCAGCGGCGCCAGCACCGACGACAACACGCCACCGCCGGTACGCGCCAGCAGGTGCTGGGAGGCCAGCAGGGCGTGCAGTTCTTCGGAGCTGAGCCACAGGCCGGGCAGCTCGAACCGCTCGCTCTCGTTGTCCTGGTAGCGGAAGCCGGCCTCGCCATCGCCTTCGACCGGCGCCATCAGCGCATCGCGCAGGAAGGCCAGGTCGCGATAGACGGTGGCGCGCGAACACGCCAGTTTTTCCTGCAGGGTCGCCACCGTGACCGGATAGCGGGCGGACTTCAGCAGACGATGCAGGGCGTTGATGCGTTCATATCGGTCCATGACCCGATTATGTCCGAGTCGCCGCCGTTGTGGCGGCCCGGATCCGAACTTCGGCTATCGTGGGGCCCCCTGCCCGCCCGAACCCCGCCATGCGCCTGCTGCCTGCCGTTGCCGTGCTGTCCCTGCTGCTGTCTGCCTGCGGGCAGGCACCTGCGCCCGCCGCGCCCGCCGCGCCTGCAGCCGCCACGCCGCCGGTGCCGGTCGCCGGCGATCCCGCGCAGGCGGTACTGGCCGCCAGCCAGCGCTTCGGGCAGCTGCGCAGCTTCCACGCCAGCCTGCACATGCAGGGGCCGCGAACGCTGGACGCCAGCATGGAATTCGTGGCGCCGGACCGCTACCGCCTGCAGACCGACGAGGGCGTGCAGACCATCATCGGCGACACGTTCTTCCTGCAGCGCGCCGGCGAAGTCCGCCAGGTGCCGGTGCCGCCGGGCCTGCTGGCGCAATGGCGCAGTCCGTTGCCGGCTGACGCCACCGCCGCCGAACTGCAGGTTGAAGCGCTGGGCGAGGAACGCGTGGACGGGCAGCCCGCCCGCCGCTACCGCGTGCGCCATGCCAGCGCCGCACCGGACGGCATGCTGTACTGGATCAACGCGGCCGGCCTTCCGGTGCGGATCGAACGGCAGGGCCAGACCCAGGGCGAAGCCTTCAAGGTCACGGTGGATTACAGCCGTTTCGACGACCCCACACTGCAGATCGCAGTGCCCTGAACAGGCGACAAGTCCAAACCTCTCCTAAAGCACGGGCGGGAAAAGGAAAAACCGCGTGAAGGCATCCAGTATCATCACGCGTTGCTCCTCCCCCTGTTGATCCGGAGAATCGTTGATGTCCCTGCGCGTGACGTTGCTTGCTTCCCTGCTGCTCAGTGCCCCGGCCGCCTTTGCCCAGGACACCACCGACCTGGCCGCGATGACCTCGCCTTGGAGCGGCAGCGGCGGCGAACTCGGCTTTGCCTCCGCACGGGGCAACAGCAACACCGAAAGCGCCAACGGCCGCCTGCGCCTGCGCTATACCGATGACGACTGGGTGCACAGCATGGACCTGTTCGGCCTGCGCTCGCGTTCGGAATACACCGAAACCGCCGACGATGGCACCGTCACCAAGCGCAGCAACACCACCGCCAACCGCTACACCGGCAGTGCCGGCAGCGCGCTGCAGCTGGGCGAGCACCGCCAGATCACCGCCACGGTGCGTTATGAGCGCGACGATTTCGCTACCTACGACCGCCAGAGTTCATTCGGTCTCGGTTACGGCACCCGGCTGGTCGAAGGCGACCGTTTCTACATGGATGCGCAGATCGGCCCCGGTGTGCGCCGCACGCACAACACCGAAGACGATGAAACCCGTACCGGCCTGATCGGCCGCGGGCTGTTCGACGTGAAGTATTCGCTGACCCCCAATACCGACCTGATCAACACCCTGCTGGTGGAATCGGGCTCGTACAACACCTTCGGCCAGAACGATTTCGGCGTGTCGGTGAGCATGAACGAGCACCTGGCCCTGAAGGCCGCCTGGCAGGCGCGTTACAACAGCGACGTAGCCGAAGACAAGCGCAAGACCGATACCCTGACCACGATGAACGTCGTCTACAAATTCAAATGATTCCAGCGCGACGTGCCGACCAACGGTCGGCACCTACCCGCAACGCACGGTAGGTACCGACCGTTGGTCGGTACGCCCTGTCAGACGGCGATCAACTCGCCGGCGCCGCCGTCCAGCAGGCCCTGGGCCACCGCCTTCCCGAGCGCATCCGGGTCGTTGCCCGGGCCCCGCGCTTCGGCGCGGATCAGCCGCCCGTCGGCCACGCCGCCGACCAGGCCCTGCAGGAACAGATCGTCGCCCTCCCACTGCGCGTAGCCGGCCACCGGCACGTGGCAGCTGCCGTGCAGCGCGCGGTTCATGGCGCGCTCGGCTTCCACGCAGGCGCGCGTACGTGCATCGTCGAGCGCGGCGAACAGTGCCATCACCCGCGCATCGTCGCCGTTGCATTCCACCGTGACCGCGCCCTGCGCCGGCGCCGGCAACCAGTCCGGTGCAGCGAGCCGCGCCACGATGCGCCCACCCAGCCCCAGCCGTTCCAGGCCCGCCACGGCCAGCACGATGGCGTCGTAGCCGCCGTTGTCGAGCTTGGCCAGGCGCGTGTTGACGTTGCCGCGCAGGTCCAGCAGTTCCAGGTCCGGGCGCAGCGCGCGCAGCTGGGCCTGGCGGCGCAGCGAGGAGGTGCCCACGCGCGCGCCGATCGGCAGCGCGTCCACCGAGGCGTACAGGTTGGAAATGAATCCGTCGGCCGGGTCGTGCCGGGTCAGCATGGCCGGCAGCGCGAACGGTGCGTCCAGTTCCATCGGCACGTCCTTGAGCGAGTGCACGGCGCAGTCCGCATCGCCCCGCAGCATGGCCAGCTCCAGCTCCTTCAGGAACAGGCCCTTGCCGCCGATCGCGGCCAGCGAGCGGTCCAGCACCTCGTCGCCGCGGGTGCTCATCGGCACCAGCACCACGTCCAGCCCGGGGTGGGCCTGGCGCAGGCGGTCGGCAACGTGTTCGCTCTGCCACAGGGCAAGCGGGCTCTTTCGGGTGGCGATGCGCAGGCTGGTCATGCGCCCATTATCGCCGGTTACAGGTGCCTGAGGTCCTGCTTCAGGCTCGCCACGCAGCGCCGGCTGACCTCCAGCGGGGCCTTGCCATGGCGCAGCACGGCCTGGACCTGGCCTGCGCCATTTCGTCGCAGCTCCACCAGTTCGTGGCGGGCCACCAGGCAGTTGCGGTGGATGCGCACGAAACGGCTGGCAAATTCCTCTTCCAGCGACTTCAGCGACTCCTCGATGAGGTCCTCGCCGCGCGCATGGTGCACCACCACGTACTTTTCCTCGGCCTGCATGTAGTGGATGTCGTCGATCGGGATCAGCCGCAGGCTGCCGCGCAGGCGCGCGCACAACAGCGTGCGTGCCTGCTGGCTGGGCGCGCTGGGCTGCCCGTTGCGGCCGGCCAGGAACGTCCGGGCGCGTTCCAGCGCGGCAACCAGGCGTTCACTACGTACCGGCTTCATCAGGTAATCGATGGCCGCCGCTTCGAATGCGGACAGCGCGTGCGCATCGTAGGCGGTGCAGAACACCACCGCCGGGCGCGGATCGAAGGTGGCCAGGTGACGGGCGGCCTCCAGGCCGTCCAGCCCGGGCATGGCGATATCCAGCAGCACCAGGTCCGGCTGCAGCTCCGCGCAGGCATGCAGCGCCTGCTCGCCATTCTCGGCTTCGGCCACCACCTCGACCCCGGGCTGTTCGGCCAGCAGGCTGCGCAGGCGCTCGCGGGCGAGCGGCTCGTCGTCGGCGATGACAACTCTCAAGCAGGCTTCCTCACTGAACAGGCACGAAGATGTCGCAGGCATAGTAGCCGTCGTTCCATGCCCCCGTCATCCGTGCAGCCGGGCCGAACCGCCAGGCCAGGCGATGCGCGATGTTGCGCTGCGCGTGCCCGGCGCCCTGCATCAGCGGCAGCGCACGCACGTCCGGATCGGGCGCGGGGTTCTGGATGCGGATGTGCAGCTGCGCCCCTTCGAAGGACAGCGCAATGACGATGGTGCCGCCAGCCGGCAGCCGCGAGATGCCATGCAGCACTGCATTTTCCACCAGCGGCTGCAGCACCAGGCGCGGCATCGGCAGGGTCCAGGGCAAACCGTCTGCGCGTTGCCATTCCACCTGCAGGCGCTCCCCCAGCCGCAGCGATTCGATCGACAGGTAGGCTTCGGCCAGTTCGCACTCGGCCTGCAGGGTGGAGTCGCCCTCGCCCGCCCCCAGCGCGGCACGGAACAGGTCGGACAGATCCAGCACCGCGCGCTCGGCCACTTCCGGATCACGCCGCACCAGGCTGGCGATGAGATTCATGCTGTTGAACAGGAAATGCGGGCGGATGCGCGCCTGCAGCGCATCGGCCTGCGCGCGTGCGTTGGCCACGGTCTGCGCGCTCCAGCGATCGCTGACGTAGAAGTAGCGCAACGCCAGTGCCACGATCAGCGCGGTGACCGTGGCGCAGCCCAGGGTGAACCGCCAGAAGCCGACATCCCCGGCGAAACCGCGCGCATCCAGCACCGCATACAGCGCGTGCACGATGCCCGTGCAGGCAGCAGCGATCAGGGCGGCCATGGCTACTGCCAGCGCCGAACCCAACGCTTCCGGGAGCCGCGACAAGGTCGCCCGCGCCGCGCACAGACTCACCGTGACCGCCAATGCCAGCCACAACGCCAGGCCGCTGGCCGACAGGAAATCCGGCACGCTCCATTGCCGGCTGCCGTCGGGCGACAGCGCTACCACCACCACCACCAGCTCTGCCAGGCCGAGCATCGCGCCCAGCCGCGGCAGGCGGCACAGCTCGGGCAACCACAGCTGCTGGCGCGGGTCGTTCATGGCTCAGGCGGCGGCGAAGCGTGCGTCCAGCCAGTCGCCCAGCGCCTGCAGTTCTTCGGCGCAGACCTGGTGGGCCATGGAATAGGAATGCCACTCCAGCGGGAAGCCGGCTGCCGTGAGCCGCTGGGCGGTGTCGGCAGCGATCACCTGCGGGATCACCGGATCCTGCGCGCCATGGGCCATGAACACCGGCGGCCGCGCGCCATCGGCAATGGCGGCCTTGATGGCCGTTTCCGGATCCGGCAGGTAGGTGGACAGCGCGATCAGACCGGCGATGGGCCGGGTCGAGCGCAATGCAGCGCTGAGGATGATCGCCCCGCCCTGCGAGAAGCCGGCGAGCAGGATGCGCTCGACCGGAATGCCGCGCGCGACCTCCGCATCGATCAGGGCATCCAGCGCGCGTACCGAGGCATCCACACCGGAAGCATCGGCGCGCGAGCGGAAGTCCATGCTGACGATGTCATACCAGGCGCGCATGGGCACGCCGCTGTTGATGGTGATCGGCTGCATCGGGGCATGCGGAAACACGAAGCGGATCGCCGGCCAGTGCGGACGCAGCAGCTCGGGCACGATCGGGGCGAAATCATGGCCATCCGCGCCCAGGCCGTGCAGCCAGAGCACGGACCATTGCGGGTTGGCGGCGGTTTCGTTGACTACGGTTTCCAGCGCTTGCGACATCGTGCGGCTCCAGTACGTTCTGGCCGCATTATGGGGCCAGATGTCAGTGGCCGGCGCGTTGGGCAGCAGCACGGCGCAGTTCGGCGGCGCGCTGCAGGATGGTAGGCGGGGTGGTCTCTTCCGGGATTTCCATCAGGCGCAGGCGGTGCAGCAGGTCGCCGGCACGGCGCCCGGAAGTCAACGCGACCACCGGAATGGCCAGCACCATGCCCACCACCACCGGCGCCATCCAGGCGGCCAGCGCCGGCGACACCGCATAGGCCAGCACGCCCATGAACAACCCGAACACGCTCAGGCCACCGTAGCCCTTGATCAGCGCCGGCCAGGAAATGCCGCCGTCATCGCGCTGCTGTGCATCCCAGCCCGAATCCTTGCCGGCCAGCACTTCGGCCACGCCGCGCGACTGCACGTACATCACCACCGGCGCCATCAGCGCGGCCAGCACGGTTTCCAGCAGCATCGACACGAATGCGCGGATGCCCCCGCCGCAACCGCGGCGCTCGGCCGGGTCGATCAACATCGCGATGTAGCCCAGCACCTTGGGCAGCAACAGCACCGCCATGGTGATGGCGAACATGCGGATCACCTGGGTTTCATCCTGCTGGCGCCAGTACAGGCCCGGCGACATGTGCAGCACTTCGCTGAAATCGATACCGCCCTGGAACAGCGGGATGGCAATGCCGATCAGCATCAGCATCGCCCACATCGGCGCGGTGAAGTAATGGCCGATGCCGATCATCATGTGCATGCGGCTGACCCAGTGCAGGCCACGCGAACCCACCACCTTGGCGTGCTGCAGGTTGCCCTGGCACCAGCGGCGGTCGCGCACCAGCATGTCGGTCAGGGTCGGCGGACCTTCTTCATAGCTGCCCTTGAGGTAGGGCACCATATGGGTGGCCCAGCCACCGCGACGCATCAACGCCGCCTCGACGAAATCGTGGCTCAGTACGTGGCCACCAAACGGCTGCCGGCCCGGCAACGGCGGCAGGCCGGCGTTCTCGGCAAAGGCCTCGGTACGGATCACCGCGTTATGGCCCCAGTAATTGCTTTCCGCGCCGTGCCACCATGCAACGCCGCGCCCGATCACCGGGCCGTAAACGCGCCCGCCAAACTGCTGCATGCGCGCGAACAGGGTTCGCCCACCGATCACCGCCGGCAGGGTCTGGATCAGGCCCACGTCCGGGTTGTGCTCCATGCCCGCCACCAGCCGCACGATGGTGTCGCCGGTCATCAGGCTGTCGGCGTCCAGGATCAGCATCTGCGGGTAACCGCCGCCAAAACGGCGCACCCAGTCGGCGATGTTGCCGGCCTTGCGCCCGCTGTTGTCGCCACGGCGCCGGTAGAACAGGCGATCATGCCCACCGACCGCGTCGCACAGCTCGGCGAACGCCTGTTCCTCGGCCGCACCGATGTCCTCGCGCCGGGTATCGCTGAGCACGAAGAAATCGAACTGCTCCAGTTGCCCGGTATCGGCCACCGACTCATAGATGGCCTGCAGGCCGGCCAGCAGGCGGCGCGGATCTTCGTTGTAGGTCGGCATCAGCAGCGCGGTGCGGGTATGCACCTGCGGCAGCGGCTGGTCCGGGTCGATGCCCAGCTTGTAGCCACGGTCGAACACGGCGGTGAGGAACCCGGCCAGGGCACCGGCAAAGGACAGCGCGATCCAGGCGAACAGCGCCACGAACAGCACCAGCAGGCAGCCTTCCAATACGGTGACGCCATTGGTAGCCAGCACCTTCCACATCATGTGGGTGGCGGCCACGGTCATGGCCGCCGTGCCGCCGAAGATGTAGAAGCGGCGCAGCGCGATCATGCGCGGCGCGGTGCGCTGGCGCGGCGTCAGCAGGCGGCCTTGGGTAAAGGTCTGTTCGGGCATGCCCATCGGGCTTTCGACGGGCAGCACCGGGCGGCCGGCATCGATCAGGGCGTTGACGGTCTGCACACTCATGCGCGGCTACCCTGCGTGCGCTTCCCGCCAGTGCTGCCCTGTCCTGCAGCGGCCTGGCCGTGGCCGGCGCCCTGCTGATGTCTGTGACTACCGGAACCCACGAACTCTCCAACGGCACTGAGGCGAAAAATGCGGCCCAGCATAGGGGGCCAAATGTAAGCCGCGCGCGAAGGGGCTTTCGGGGTATTTCTCCCCATTCAGCAAACTTGCGCAAGCCCTCGAACGGGCGGATTGCGACAAACGGCCGCAGGCCTTGTGCCGTAAGACTTTCCCTATTCAGGGCGTAGGGTAACCCCTGGCAGAAGGCGCCTCAGGGCAGCCTGGGCAGGAAGGCCGGGGACAGACGCACCCGGCATGGAACTGCGCAGACCGGCGCTCAATGGGGGGATGAACCCGCTTCAGGCCGGGGTGGCGTCCACGGCCACATCGCTCTCCACCGGCAGTCGCGCCAGCGCGCGCGAACCGACATGGGAAAACTGCAGCTGTGCCAGCAGATGCTGCGCCTGGGTTGCAACCGGACACGGCAGGATGCGCGGGCCGGCTTCAGGACGCTCAGGGGACATCACAACACTCGACATGGTCTGACTCTCGATCGCTTCCAATACACCCGCGCGGCACCCATGCCGCGAGGAATGCGAACCCTATATGAATTTGTGGACGAATGTGTGACGTCGCCCACGCCGGAATGCGTCAGCACTGCCGCGCGCCCGAAAACTGGCGCTTTTCAATAGTCAGCGACTATCATGTAACCGTTTTCAACATCATAAAGTGGATATGGATTCCAACATCGCGTCATCCTTCAGCCCCAAGTGGCAGTTCCGGTTCGACTTCTTCAATGCCCACGGGGCGCCAAACTCGCCGGCCTTCAAGGCCGCCTACAAGGCGCTGCCGTTCGGGCAGAAGGTCAAGGTCAACTTCAACTTCTTCGCCCTGTTCTTCGGCTGCATCTACCTCTTCATCCTGGGCATGTGGCGCAAGGCCCTGACGATCCTGGGCCTGACCCTGGTGCTCGGCGTGGTGCTGGCATTCCTGCCCGACCCGATCGGCCGTGGCATCGCGATTGCGTGGTCGCTGTTCATTGCGCTCACCACCAACTACAACTACTACCTGGAAAAAGTGAAGGGCGACACCAGCTGGAATCCCTTCCAGGGCATGCGCTGGTAAACCCCCGCAGCTCGCCTCACCTGAAAAGCCCGGTCGATTGACCGGGCTTTTTGCTGCTCAGAAGGTTTCCCATTCGGTCTCGACCGCTGCCGCTGCTGCACGCATCGGGGCCCGCTTCTGGCCGACGGCCTTGCGCGGTGCCGCAGGCGCTGCGGCCGGCGCAGCCGCGCCGGTGCGGAAGATCGCCACCGCAGTGCCCAGGTGCTGGGCCTGCTCTTCCATCGCCCGCGCCGCCGCGGTGGCTTCTTCCACCAGCGCCGCATTCTGCTGGGTGGTTTCGTCCATCTGGGTGATGGTCTGGTTGACCTGCTCGATGCCGGCGGACTGCTCCTTCGAGGCGGCGGAAATCTCGGCCATGATGTCGTTGACCCGGCGCACGCCGGTAACGATCTCTTCCATGGTGCGCCCGGCGGTCTGCACCAGCGCCGAGCCTTCGGCGACCTGCTCCACCGAATCGTCGATCAACTGCTTGATCTCCTTGGCCGCACCGGCCGAGCGCTGCGCCAGCGCGCGCACTTCCGAGGCCACCACCGCAAAGCCGCGGCCCTGCTCACCGGCGCGCGCCGCTTCCACGGCGGCGTTGAGCGCCAGGATGTTGGTCTGGAAGGCGATCCCATCGATCACCGAGATGATCTCGGCGATGCGCTTGGACGCGGCCTCGATTCCGGCCATGGTGGTCACCACCTGGCCCACCACCCGCCCGCCCTGTTCGGCCACGTTGGCGGCACCGGCCGCCAGCTGGTTGGCCTGCACGGCGTGGTCGGCGTTCTGGCGCACGGTGGAAGTCAGTTCCTCCATCGACGCGGCGGTTTCCTCCAGGCTCGCGGCCTGCTGTTCGGTACGGCGCGACAGATCGCTGTTGCCCGAGGCGATTTCGCCCGCCGCCAGGTTGATGCTGTCGGTCGCCTGCTGGATACGGCCGACGATGTCGGTCAGCTGGGTCACGGTGGTATCGGCATCGTCGCGCATCTGCGCAAACACGCCATGGAACTGGCCGTGCATGCGCGCGGTGAGGTCACCGGCGGCGATCGCGCGCAGCAGCGCGGAGATCTGCTGCAGGTTGTCGTCGCTCACCTGCATCATGGTGTTGAGGTTTTCGACCATGGCGCGGAAGTCATGGTCGAAGCGCATTCCGTCGCCGCGCTGGCTGAAATCGCCGCGCGCGGCGGCACCGGCCAGGTCGCGGATCTGGGTATTGATCGCGCGCAGGTTGGCCTTGGTGGTGTCCATCGCATCGGTGAACACGGCCTGGTCGCCGGGCAGGCGGTCCATGTCCTGCGACAGATCGCCTACCGCATAGCGCTGCATCACCTCGACCAGGCGACGGGTGACGGCAATGTTGGCGCCCACCAGCTGGTTGGTGTCTTCGACCATGCGTCCGTACGCGCCCGGGAAGGCCTGCGCATCCATCCGGTAGCCGAGTTCGCCGGCTTCATGGCGTTGCGCCATCTCGCCCTGCGCGGCCATCACCGCGCGCAGCTGGCCGCGCATGCGCTGCATGGATTCCAGCAGGCGGCCAACCTCGTCGTCGCGTGGCGGCGGCAGCGGCGTGTCCAGGCGGCCTTCGGCCACGTCCGCCGAGAGCCGCACGGCATCGGCAAGCGGGCGGATCGCCTGGCGGCGCAGCAGCACGTACACGCTGGCGCTGAGCACCAGCGCCGCGCCCAGGCCAACGCCGAGGATGATCCACAGCAGCGAGCGCGCCTGTTCGGTGATCAGCGCATACGGCACGATCACGCCCAGCGCGAACCGCTCTTCGCTGCCACCGATGCGTAGCGGCACATACGCCTTCACGTTGCCTGCGGCATCCGGAGTGAACGCTTCGAAACGCTGGTCACGCGCCACGGCTGCAAGGACCTGCGCAGTGACGGCATCGTCGCGGCGCTGTCCGATCTGCCCGGCATCCTGCGCGGCCAGCACGATGCCGCCGGGCGAGATCAGTTCGACGTGGCCCTGGCCCATCGGGCGCAGCGCCGCCAGACGCTCCTGCAGCGCGGCCAGGCCGAAGTCCACGGTGACCGCGCCCAGGAACTGGCCGTTGTCGAGCACCGGGGTCGACAGCGTGGTCATCAGCACCTGCCTGCCGCCGATCTCATAACGGTACGGCTCGCTCACGGCCTGCCGCTTGAGCTCACGCGGGCGCAGGTACCAGTCACCATCGCCGGGGACGTCATAGCCCTTGAGTACATCCTGCACCGGCGCGCCGTCCTGCCAGGCCCAGTAGCTCATGAAGCGGCCGGTGGCATCGTGGGCTTCGGCACCGACGAAGTCGGCGTCCCTGCCATCGAAGGCCTGCGGTTCCCACAGCGTGCCCAGGCCCACCCATTCCGGGTGCGACTGCAGCTGCTGTTGCAGCACCTGTGCGGCGGTTGCGCGCGACAGGGTGGCAGCGCGGTGCTGCACCACCAGGCTGTCGGCCAGTGCCTGGCTGGTGGAAAACGCGGCGGCCAGGTCGGCACCGACCCGGCGCGATTCGGCCTCGGCCTGGCTTTCCATGGTCCGCCGCGAGGATTCGAGCAGCGCGCGGCTGGCTTCGCGGTAACTGAGGGCGGCGGTCACGCCGAAGCAGAGCATGGCGATCAGCGCGGTTCCCAGCATCAGCCGGTTGGCGATGCTGCCGGGGCGCTTGGAAGCGGACGGGCGGGACGTGGACATGGGGGTGTTCCGGGCAGGAGTACAGAACAGCGCGCGCCCGAGGGCACCGCTACTACGTCACGCAGTCCATTGCGGCCCGCCCTGCACGGTGCAACGCACATGCCGGTCGGGTCATACGCTGGTAACGGCCCTGTGCTGGAGATGTTGAGCGCCGGATCCTGACCGGGTTCAGTGAGGCGTACGGCCACCCAGCCGCTCCACCAGCGTCTGGCTGGCGGCATTGAGTCCGATCACCTCGACCTGCGCGCCATGCCCGCGCAGTTTGAGGGTCACCCTGTCCAGTGCGCCAACCGCACTCAGGTCCCAGAAGTGCGCCTGGCTGAGGTCGATCCGCACCCGCGCCGGCACTTCCTGGAAATCAAAGCTCTCGCCGAACTGCCCCGCCGAAGCGAAGAACACCTGCCCGGTGGCCGTGTAGGTGCGGACTCCGTCGGCATCGGTGTGGTCGGTGACGACCAGCAGCCGACCCACCTTGCGCGCGAAGAACAACGCCGACAGCAGCACTCCGGTCAGCACGCCCTTGGCCAGGTCGTGGGTGGCAACGGTCACCACGACGGTGGCCACCATCACCACCGAGGAGCTCATGGGGTGCACGCGGAACTCGGCAAAGGAACGCCAGTGGAAGGTCCCGATGCTGACCATGATCATCACCGCCACCAACGCGGCCATGGGAATCTGCCGCACCCAGTCGTGCCCGTACACCACCAGCAGCAACAGCAGCACGCCTGCCACCAGGCAGGACAACCGGCCACGCCCGCCGGAGGACACATTGATGACCGACTGCCCGATCATCGCGCAGCCACCCATGCCGCCGAACAGGCCAGCGGTGATGTTGGCCAGGCCCTGGCCGGCGCACTCACGGTTGCGCTGGCTCGGGGTGTCGGTCATGTCCTCGACGATCTGCGCGGTCATCATCGACTCCAGCAGGCCCACCACCGCGAGGGTTGCCGAGACCGGCAGCAGCAGCGCCAGCGTGTCCCACGTCATCGGCACATCGGGGAACAGGAACGTGGGCAGGCTGTCGGGCAGTGCGCCCATGTCGCCCACGGTCCGCACTTCCCAATGCAGCCCGATCGACAGCGCGGTCAGCACCACGATGGCCACCAGCGGCGACGGCACTGCGCGGGTCAACCGCGGCAGCAGGTAGATGATGGCCAGACCCGCCGCGCACACCGCCCACACCTGCCACGAGCGCCCGATCAGCTCGGGCATCTGTGCCAGGAAAATCAGGATGGCCAGTGCGTTGACGAAGCCGGTGATCACCGAACGCGACACGAACCGCATCAGCGCGCCCAGCTTCAGTGCGCCGGCGATGATCTGCAGCAGGCCGGCCAGGATCGTCGCGGCCAGCAGGTACTGCAGGCCGTGGTCCTTCACCAGGTCCACCATCACCAGGGCCATTGCGCCGGTGGCCGCCGAGATCATGCCCGGCCGGCCGCCTGCGATGGCGGTGACCACGGCGATGCAGAACGACGCATACAGGCCCACCTTGGGGTCCACGCCGGCAATGATCGAGAAGGCAATGGCTTCAGGAATCAGCGCCAAGGCGACCACGGTGCCGGAAAGCAGGTCGCCACGGATATTGCCGAGCCACTGCTGGCGCGGGGGATAGGAGACAGACATGGGGGGCCAGGCGGCAGAACGGCGCGCAGGATACCATCGACCCTCCCTCGAGCAGCAGGAAGGCATCCATGTACGGTCTGATCGGAAAGATGAACATCGCTCCCGGCGAGCGCGACGCGGTCATCGCGATCCTGCTGGAGGGCACCCAGGCCATGCCGGGATGCCGCAGCTACGTGGTGGCCAAGGATCCCGCCAATGCCGACGCGATCTGGATCACTGAAGTCTGGGACAGCGCTGAACTCCACCACGCCTCGCTGGCGCTACCGGGCGTGCAGCAGGCCATTGCCCGCGCACGCCCGCATATCACCGGCTTCGGCGAACGGTTCGAAACCGAACCGGTGGGCGGTTACTGACGGGGGCCGAACATCGCGCCAACGCTGTGCAGCAGCTCGTGCACGCTGAACGGCTTGGGCAGCAGCGACATGCCCTCGCCCAGGAACTCGTTGCGCACGGCGGCACTTTCCGTATAGCCGGTGATGAACAGCACCGGCAAGCTCGGGCGCAACGCGCGCGCGGCATCGGCCAGGTCGCGACCGTTCATGCCGGGCAGGCCGACGTCGGACAACAACAGATCCACGGCCCGCGCTGAATGCAGCTCCAGCAGCGCCTGCTGCGCGTTGGTGGCTTCCACGACCTGGTAGCCGACCTCGAGCAGCATCTCGCGCACCATCATCCGCACCGAATCGGTGTCGTCCACCAGCAGGATGCGTTCGGCATGGCCGCGCTGCACCTGCACCTGCGCGGTGGACGCAGACGCCGGCTCGACCTGCTGCTGGCCCTCGGGCAACAGCAGTTCGATCTCGGCACCTTCCCCCTGCTCGCTGGCAATACGGGCGCTGCCGCCGGACTGGCGCGCGAAGCCGTAGGTCATCGACAGGCCCAGGCCGGTGCCTTCGCCCTGCGGCTTGGTGGTGAAGAACGGTTCGAACACCTTGTTGATCAGGTCCAGTGGAATGCCGGTTCCGTTGTCGATCACCTTGATGGTGATGTAGTTGCCCGGCGACAGCTCGTGGTCACGCTCGATCCTCGCGCGGCCCGCGCGGATGCGGATCAGGCCTTGGCCGGCCAGCGCATCGCGCGCGTTGATGACCAGGTTGAGCATGACGTTCTCGAACTGGTTGGGATCGGCCATGGCCACCAGCGGTTCGGCGCCCAGCTCCAGTTCCAGTTCGATGTTCTCGCCGATCGAGCGCCGCAGCATGTCTTCCAGCGAGCGTACGCGGGCAACCACGTCGAACGTCTGCGGGTCCAGCGGCTGCTTGCGGGCAAAGGCCAGCATGCGCTGGGTCAGCGCCGCGGCGCGGTGTGCCGAGGCGGTGGCGATGTCGACGTAACGGCTTGCCTTGTCCCACTTGCCGCTGCTTGCGGCCATCTCGATCATGTCCAGGCCGGAGATGATGGTGGTCAGCAGGTTGTTGAAATCATGCGCGATACCGCCGGTCAGCTGGCCGAGCGAATCCATCTTCTGGGCCTGCATCAGCTCCATTTCGGTGCGCTCGCGCTCGGCGATCTGGAAGGCCAGCTCGCTGTTGGCGCTCTCCAGCTCCTGGCGCTGCTCCAGTTCGCGCACGTGGCGCTCGGTGATGTCTTCGACCAGCACCAGGCCGAGGCCAGGAGCGCTGTAGGGCGTCACCCGCCACTCGGTCATGCGCCGGTTGCCCTGCACCTGCAGGGCAAAGGTGCCCTGCCAACGCTCACCTTCGGCCAGCGCCACCTTCAACGCGCTCATCGGCCCGAACTGGTGGTCCAGCAAGGCCTCGATCCGGCCCGGCCCCAGGTCCTCTCCAAGCAGGCGCTTGAAGGCATCGTTGGCTTCATGCACCTGCAGCTGCGCATCCAGGACGGTGATCGGTGCATTGATCTGGCGGAAGATCTCGCCGAAACGCGCTTCGGCGTCGCGCAATGCGTCTTCGGCGCGGCGCGCACGCAGCAGGCTGCGCAGCGTGGCCAGCAGCACGTCCGGATCCACCGGGTGCACCAGGTAGGCATCGGCACCCGCGTTGAGGCCGGTGATGAGGTCCCCGGTGGCGATCGAGGCGGCCGAGACATGCACCACCGGCAACAGCTGCATGCGCGGATCTTCGCGCAGCTGGCGCACCACGTCGAAACCGCTCATGTCGGGCAGGTTGACGTCCAGCACCAGCGCACCGAAATCCTGCGTGTTGAGCTGGACCAGGCCGTCGGTGCCGGTGCCGGCTTCTTCCACGCGGAACCCGTGGTGTTCCAGCACCCGGCGCACCGAATAGCGGGTGGCCGCGTTGTCGTCGACGATCAGGATCCGGTCACGCGTCGGCATCAGCGGTCTCCTCGGCAGCCAGCTTCAGCGGCAGCTTCACATGGAACTCCGAACCGACGCCCAGTTCGCTGGTCACCCCCACCTCGCCGCCCAGCAGCTCGGCAAAGCGCTTGCACAGCGACAAGCCCAGGCCGGTGCCGCGCAGACGCTTCTGCAGCGGCGTGTCCACCTGCACGAAATCCTCGAACAGGGTAGGCAGCAGGTCCTGCGGAATGCCGATCCCGGTGTCGCGCACGCTGAAGCACACCGAATGCGCGTCGACCAGCTTGGCCGACACCACCACCTGGCCGTTGGGCGTGAACTTGAGCGCATTGGAAATGAAGTTGCGCAGGATCTGCGCCAGCTTCTTGTCATCGGTGTACAGCAGGGGCAACGCCGGCGGATCCTCGAACACCAGGTCCACCCGGTTTTCTTCGATGAGGGGCCGGAACATGCCGCGCAGCGCCGCGAACAGGTCCATCAGGTCGAACCAGGCCGGCGAAATGGTGATCCGGCCCGCTTCGATCTTGGCCAGGTCCAGCAGGTCGTCGACCATTTCGCGCAGCTCGGCCGCCGAGCCGCTGATGAAGCGCACCTGCCGGCGCTGCTCCTCGGTCAGCGGGCCATCCATGCCGTCTTCCAGCAGCCGGGTCATGCTCAGTATCGAGCCCAGCGGCGTGCGGAACTCATGGCTCATGTAAGACAGGAACCGGCTCTTGAGCTCGGAGACCTCGCGCAGCTGCTCGGCCTGCTGGTCCAGTTCGGCGTACAGGGCCAGCACGCCCTGGTTGGTTTCCTCAAGCTCCGCGCGCAGGGCATCGGCCTGCGTGCGCAGCTGGACGATTTCCTGTTCGGGGGGAAGCGCGTTCAATGCAGGTCTCCGAGCCGCAGGGCGATGATGCCGGTGTCGTCGCGGCCACGATCGAAATCGCGCTGCAGCACCGCCACTATAAGCGCCGGGTGGCGATGGAACAGGCCGGGGTAGTCGCGCAGGCTCCAACGCGCCTGCAATCCATCACTGTGCATGAGCAGCAGCGTGCCTTCCGGCGCGTGAAAATGGAATGGTTGCGCCTTGCGGAACTGCACCCCGACGATGCCCGGGTGCGAGGCCATGCCACGGGTCGTGGTCGCCTCGTGCAGGCCCGCCGAAATGTTGCCGATGCCGGCAAACTGGACCGCGCCGCTGGCAACGTCCACGCTGGCAACCGCCGCGGCCCCGCCCCGGGTACCGGACATGCCGGCATGCATCGCCGCGACCAGGTCCGCCGGTGCAACCGCCCCGCGCGCGGCTGCGACCGCCACGCCGGCCTGGGCGGCATCGGCCGCCGGCAGCCCGTGCCCGAGGCCATCGATCAGCGTCACGGCCACCGACTGGGCATCGGCACGCAGATGCCAGGCGTCGCCGCAGGCCACCTCATGGCGCATGGCCAGGCGCAGCGCACCGTAGGGCACGTCCACGTCGCGGGCAACGCGGCTGGCGTAGACGCGCGCCATCACCACGCAACCCTTGTCGTCGGACCAGGCATCGAGCACGGTGGCCTGGCGCCGTATTGCGCCGAGGCCCAAACCCTGCGTACCGCCGGTCGAATAGCCGTCAGGCAGCGACTGCGCCAGCGAGAAGCCCGGCCCGGCATCGAGGGTGCACAGTTCGATGCCCTCACCGCCGCTACCGCACACCACTGACAGGTACATGCGCCCGCCGCGTCCGTGCTTGATCACATTGGTGGCCAGCTCGGTGGCGGCCAGGGCCACCCGGCCAGCATCCATTTCATCGAAGCCGATGCCATCGGCCATGGCCAGCGCTTCGCGCCGGGCCTGCCCTACCTGCGAGACCTCTTCCACCACCACGACCCGGGTAACGCGGCCAGAGAAATTCAGATCCATTTGGTGATGGCAACCCGGGTGCCCTTGCCGGGTTCGCTCTCCAGTTCGAACTGGTCCACCAGCCGGCGCGAGCCGGACAGCCCCAGCCCCATGCCGCTGCCCGAGGTCCAGCCGTCGGTCAGGGCCTGGGCGATATCGGGAATGCCGGGGCCGTTATCGGAGAACACCAGGCGCAGCCCGCGGCGCATGCCGCTGTCCACCACTTCCCATTCCATGCTGCCGCCGCCGCCATAGATCACCGCGTTGCGGGCCAGTTCGCTGGCGGCGGTGACCAGTTTGGTCTGGTCGATGAGCCGCATCCTGCACGCCACGGCCGCCTGCCGGGCAGCCTGGCGGGCCAGCACCACGTCCTGCTCGACGCGGATCGGCAAGGATCCACTGACGGCGGTCATGGCGACTCTTCGTCGGGTTGCTGCAGCAGGTCCATGCGCAGCAGTTCCATGCCACGTTCGACATTCAGCGCGGTGCGCACCCCGGTCAGGGTCAGGCCCAGCTCAACCAGCGTGATCGCCACGGCCGGCTGCATGCCCACCACCACCGTGGTGGCATCCATGATCCGGGCCAGTGACGAAATGGTGGAAATCATCCGGCCAATGAAGGAATCAACGATGTCCAACGCGGAAATGTCGATCAACACGCCGCGCGCAGAGGTCTTTTGAATACGTTCGGTCAGGTCGTCCTGCAGGGTCAGCGCAAGCTGGTCATGCATGTCCACCTGGATGGTCACCAGCAGCAGATTGCCCATCTGCAGGATCGGGATGCGGTCCATTTCAGCGGGCTGCCTTGGTCACCGTCTGGCCGGTGCGCTTGAGCGCCAGTGCCAATGCGTCGGCCAGGTTGGCCTTGGTGACGATGCCCTGCAGGTCCAGGCCCAGGTGCACGATGGTCTGTGCGATCTGGGGGCGCACGCCACTGATGATCGCGTCGGCGCCCATCAGGCGGATGGCGGTAACGGTCTTGAGCAGGTGCTGGGCGACCAGCGTGTCCACGGTGGGCACGCCGGTGATGTCGATGATGGCGATTTCCGAACCGGTGTCGACGATCCGCTGCAGCAGCGATTCCATCACCACCTGGGTGCGCTGCGAATCCAGCGTGCCGATCATCGGCAGGGCCAGCACGCCCTCCCACAGCTTCACCACCGGGGTGGACAGTTCCAGCATTTCTTCCTGCTGGCGCTGGATCACGTCCTCGCGGGTCTTCTGGTAGACCTTGACGCTGTGCAGGCCAAGCCCGTCGATGAGTTCTGAAATCGCCCACAGCTGATCGCCGACCGCCTTGGGGTCGTCGGCGAAGTTCTGCTGGACCAGCTCGAACAGCGGGCGCTTGAGCGAGAACAGGAAGCTGGCGGTTTCCGAGGAGCTGAAGCCCTTGAGCACGCGGTCACGCGAGAGCTGTTCGAGGAACTGGCGGGTGTCCTGCCATTCGCTGCCGGCCACGCCGGTGCCGTTGGTGGACACTGCCGTCTGGAACAGGCGCCAGAATTCGCGTACCTGGGCATCCAGCTCACGCGCGCTCAACCGGCCATCCTGGCCCTGGCCGGAGCCGGCCAACTGGTCGCTCCACTGCGCCACCACGGTGTCCTGGTGGGTACGAAGAAGGTCGATCGTGCGCTGCTGCAAAGCCGCCATGGGGGAGATTCCTAGGTAGGAAGGTGTGAAAGCCCCGGCACGCAACGCGCCGGGGCTTGGAATTTTCCTGAGCTTAAATGAATTCAGCTACACGGACCATTACGACAACGGATGGCGCGTGAAGGCCGTGTGCACAACACTGACTGATTCAGAATAGACGGCCGCAGGCCCTCATTTTCTGCCGGTGGAGGGAGCGTTCTGCGCCTTGCGCCTGCGCATGGCGAGCACCTGGCCCACCACCGCCGTGATGAGGATCAGGCTGTTTGTGACCACGAAGACCGTGGAGCCCAGCAGCGCGCTGTACACGATGAACAACACCGAGGCCGTGATCTGGCCGACGAACAGCCAGGTGGAGACGCCATCCACCGACCCGGCCTGGTGCTGCTTGTAGATCTGCCGCACCAGCGTGGCGATCAGCACGGCCGTGGCGGCCCAGCCCAGCAGGTCGGCGGGCTGCTCCATCAATCCGCCGCCACGTGGGCCGGCAGCAGCGGGGACCCAGCCCCCATCACCTCGCGCTCCAATGCGCGCAGGAATCCACTGAAGCCGTGCGGCGCACGTGCGGTCCGCCGCGCGCTGGTCGCCACGGCAGGGCGGGCCAGCCAGGCGATGCGGGCACCGTTGCCGGCCAGTGCTTCGACCAGTGCGACATCTTCCCCCGTGCGCAGGGCCGGAAAGCCACCCACCGCCAGATAAGCGGCCGCGCTCATGCCAAGGTTGGCCCCATGGATGTGCCGGTGCCCATCCTGCACGATTTCCCGCTCGGAGAAGGCTTTGCGCACCCGCTCGGGGTAATCGAGCCAGTCCTCCACCTCTACCACGCCACAGAAGGCATCGGCGCCGCACAGGCTTTGCCGCCACAGCCAGTCCTGCGGTACGGCGGTGTCGGCGTCGGTACTGGCGATCCAGCGCGCGCCTTGCGCCAACACGTGGCTGGCCGCCGCTGCCCGCGCGGTGCCCACGCACTGGGCGTCCACGGCCACGGTGATGGCCCCATGTCGGGTACACACGGCCTCCGTCGCATCGCTGCACGCGTCCAGCGCAACCACCACCAGCACCGGCTCGCGGCCCAGACCGGGATGCGCGGCCGCCACGGCGATGGAGGCCAGGCAGCGACCAATGGCGTGCGCTTCGTTGTGTGCGGGGACGATCACGCCGATCATCGCAGGCCTTCCCAGCGGGCAACGCTGGTCGGTTCCCGACTCCACGCCTGCATCAGCAGGTCAGCGTCCTGGTACCAGAAGGCCTCGTCCAGGCCACGACCGAACGCGCGGTGCACCTGCTGGGCCGAGCTCAGTGCTTCCTCGAACGGGTGCACCCAGTGGCACGCCAGCAGCAGGCCGTCATCAGCAAGGCTGCCACGCAGCTTTGCCGCCATCGCCACCACATCCTGCGGTGCCAGGTAGTAACCGACCTCGCTGACCACGATCAGGTCGAAGCGCTCCGCGGGCCATTGTTCGGGATGACGGGCCTGTTCAAGCCGCACGTTTCCAAGGTGCCCGGTCGAGCGTGCCGCGTCTGCCAGCGCGGCCTCGCTGAGGTCGGTCGCCAGCAGCGCGTCGCAGCGTGTTGCCAGCTCTGCGCTCAGCACGCCATTGGAACACCCCAGCTCCCACGCATTGCCGTAGCGCGGCCGGGGCAGGCAGGCCAGCGTAAGCGCGCGCTTGCGCGCCTCGTACCAGCGGTTGCGGTACTGGAACGGGTCGGGCTGCTGGTAGATCTGTTCGAAATAGGCACGGGTGTTCATCCGATCAGCACCTCGAAGGAACGCCGGAAGCGGGCGAGTACGTGTTCGGGAAGGATCGGCTCGCAGCCCAGCGCCTCGCCTTCCCCGGTCTGCGTCGCAAAGACCGCCATGGCTTGGCGCTTGCGGGCCTGCGCGTCCGGGCACAGCGCAATGCGCTGCGCGGTCGTCCACGGACCGGTGGACGCCAGCGCATCCAGCCAGTGCCAGGCCCAGACCGGATACTGCAGGCTCCTGGCACCGCAGAGGGCCGCCGCCGCAAGCGCCGCACGCCCCACCGCTTCATGGTCCGGGTGGGCGTCGTGGATCCAGGGTGCCAACACGACGTCGCCTGGTGACACGCAGGTGCGGAGATGCGCGACCAGGTCGGCTTCGTGCCGCGCCACCGCACCATCCGGCAGGCCAAGCGAGGTCACATGGGTGGCGTCCATGCCCAATGCCTGCATCGCCGCCGCCAACTCGCGTCGGCGCGCGTCACGCAGGCGTGCCGGTGTCCAGCGCGGGTGGTCGGGGTAGCAGGCTTCGCCGTCCGTCACCGACACCACCTGCACTCCGCACCCCTGTGCGGCCGCCGCCTGCATCAGGCCACCACAGCCCAGCACCTCATCGTCGGGATGGGGCGACACCACGATGAGCCGTCGCGCGCCGAGCAGTACGGTGTCAGCTTCCACCAATGGCAATGCGTCCAACCATGCACAGCGTTCCCACGCCGACTCCGGCGTGCCCCGCCCTTCGATGCGAACCGCTACAGCGTCCACGGCTGCTCCTGGCGCTGGATGGCCCGGCCCAGTTCGGCCCAGTCGCGGTCGGCATGGCTCTGCCGGATGAAGACGGTAAGATCCGCCCAGCGCTGGGCGTGGCCGGGATCCAGGCACATGGGCGCAGGGCCCAGCGCACGTCCGACCGCATCAAGCACCTGCACACAGGCGCGCTCCACGACGCTGCGCACGCGGGTCACGTCGGACGTGTGCGGCTGCGATGGCATCGCATCGATCCAGGCAGCCAGTTCGCGCAGCAGCGCCGCGGCAGCCTGCAACGCCATGTCCACCTGGCCAAGCAATGCAGCGGCCTGGGCGTTGTCGTCTACGCGCGGCGAGCGCTGCAGCGGTGAGGCCAACGCAACCGCGGCGCCATACCAGCACGCGGCGATACCGGCACCGCCATGCCAGAAGCCCGGGCGCGCGAGGTAGGCGCCGGGCGCGCCTATGGGCTCGGCGCGTACGTGGTCGAACTGCACCGTGCCGCTTGGAATGCCGCCCATGCCGGTGGCATGCCAGCTCTGCGGCTGCAACAGGATGCCGGGCGCGTCAGTGCGCAGGCACACCAGCCGGGACGCGTCGCCGCAGTGGGCAGTGACCAACGCCACATCGACCAGACCGGCGCCGGAGCACCAGGGCTTGGCGCCAGTTACCGTGCCCGTCGCTTCGTCGTAGCACAGCGTGGCCTGGGGACCTTCCGCCGCCCAGACCGCCGCAAGCGTTCCGTCCGCCAAGGGAGCCGAATGCAGGTCGTCCAGGATCGCCTGGGCGTCGTAGTGGGCCTCCATCACCTTCGCCACGCACAGATCGCGCCCGGCAATGGCCGCCAACGCCCGCCAGCGCGCCAGCGTATGTCCACGCCCGGGCAGCGGCAGCGACGGCTGGCGTGCCAGCACCTCTCGCGCGGCGGACTCCAGCGCGGGCGCGGCATGTTCGACGATCTGATCCATATATATAACCGGTGGAACCGTGTTCTTCGGGCGGGTCAGGCAAGGGATACCGTGCCCTGCGTAGCCGGGTGGTGACCGCGATGTGTGGGCACCGTGCAGCGCGTGCGGACATCGCCCTCACCTTGTCGCGCCCAAGCTCGGATTCCGCACCCACTGAGGCGACTTCCATGGCAACCCCCTCCTCCAATCCGCTGGAAGGCAAGGACGACCAGCAGAAAGCCCATACCCCCGACACGCTGCGCAACGATGATGCGAAGTGGAAGGACAAGGACATGCCCGAGCAGGACACAACCGCCACGCCGGACGACTACGAACGCCCCGCCAAGCCCTGAGCGGCCATTGCCTCCGTTCCTCACGGATCGGGGAGCAGTGATATGCGAAGCTATGCGGGTGGGCCCCTGACGGCGGCGTGGACCCCTGTGCCCGCCGATACAGGGCTGTTCCAGTGGTTGAGCAGCGTCTTTTGATTACGGTACCCGGTGGGGGTCAACGAATGTCGTCCTGGAAAGTGAGTGAACCCGCGTTGGATCTCAACAGCTGTGCCAGAGAGCCGATACGCACTCCGGGAGCGATTCAACCCTACGGCCTGATCCTCGTCCTCGACCCCGCCACCCTGCGGGTCAAGGAACGCGCACTATCGCGCCCTGACCTGATCGAGGCCTTCGGCGACCCGCTCGGCCAGACGGTGGATGTGGTGCTGGGCGCCACACTGGCCGCCTGCCGACCGATCCTTGAGGCGCTCAAGCCGGACACCTCCCAGTTCCTGGGCGCACACACGATCGGTGAACATGGCAGGCACCAGGTGCTGGCCCATCGGACCGGCAACGATCTCATCGTGGAGCTTGAGGAGCCGGTGTCCGGTGAACCGGGCTCGCTTGAAGACCTGTACCCGGCGATCCGCCGCTTCATGGGTGCCATCGAGCGGGTGGCCAGCACGCAGGAGCTGTGCGAGCTCGCTGCCGTGCAGATCCGCGAGCTGACCGGTTTCGACCGGACCCTGGTCTATCAGTTCGACAAGGAATGGAATGGCGCGGTCGTCGCCGAGGATGGCAACGGGGTTCTGCCCAGCTACCTGGACCTGCGCTTCCCCGAATCGGATATCCCCGCGCAGGCGCGCGCGCTATACCGGCAGAACCGCGTCCGCCTGATCGCCGACAGCGATTACCAGGCCGTACCGCTGGTGCGCGACGCCGCCAACGCCGATGCCCCGCCCACCGACCTCAGCCCCTCCATGCTGCGCAGCGTGTCGCCGGTGCACCTGCAGTACATGCGCAACATGGGCACGGGCGCATCGATGTCGGTGTCGCTGCTGCGCGAAGGCGAGCTGTGGGGGCTGATTTCCTGCCACAACCAGGCGCCCAAGCGTGTTCCCTACCATGTGCGCACCGCCTGCGAGTTCATCGGCCAGATCCTGTCGCTGCAGATCACGCTGAAGGAACGCGCGGCCGTGGTCGAAGAACGCATCGCCCGTCGCGCGATCCAGGTGCGCCTGCTCGGCCGCATGGCCGGCGACCAGGATTTCATGGCCGCGCTGGGCCGGGACCAGCAGAGCCTGCTTGCGCTGACCCAGTCCGTCGGCGCGGCGATCGTGCATCGCGGCGAGTGCATCCTGCATGGCGAGTGCCCTGACGAACCGCAGGTGATGTCGCTGGTGCAGTGGCTGACGGCGCAGCAGCATGACGGGGACCTGGTCTGTACCGACCGGCTGCCGCTGGAGTGGGCGCCGGCCGATGCCTTCGCCGACGTCGCCAGCGGCGTGCTGGCCATTTCCATTTCCCAGATCCACGACAGCTACGTGCTGTGGTTCCGGCCCGAGGTCGTGCGTACCGTGCGCTGGGGCGGTGACCCTCGCAAGGAAGATACCGGCCTGCCGCTGTCCCCGCGCACCTCGTTCGAGGGCTGGAAGGAAACGGTACGCAAGCAGTCTCTGCCCTGGAACGACGTGGATCGCGACGCGGCGCTGGAACTACGTACCGCCATTGTCGACATCGTGCTGCGCAAGGCCGAGGAAATGGCCGCGCTCAACGAACAGCTCCTGCGCAGCAACAAGGAGCTGGAGGCATTCTCCTATTCAGTCAGCCACGACCTGCGCGCACCGTTCCGCCACATCGTCGGCTATTCGGAGCTGCTGTGGGCCTCGGCCGGCGAGCGGCTAAACGATTCAGAAAAGAGATTTCTCGACACCATCGTTGAATCTGCACAATCGGCCGGAACACTGGTTGACGACCTGCTCAGCTTCTCGCAGATGGGCAGGTCCACGATGGGTCAGATCGCAATGGACATGACCGCCCTGGTCGAGGACGTCCGGCACAAGCTGGACATGGAATACGACGGCCGCACCATCCACTGGGTGGTGCCGCATCTGCCGCGCGTTCAGGCCGACCCGGGCATGCTGCGCCTGGTCTGGCAGAACCTGCTCTCCAACGCGATCAAATTCACCCGCGATACGCCCAACACGGTCATCGAAGTGGGCCACTACCGCACCGATACCGAAAACGTGTTCTACGTCCAGGACAACGGCTGCGGCTTCGACATGCGCTACGTGGACAAGCTCTTTGGCGTGTTCCAGCGCCTGCACCATGCTGACGAGTACGAAGGCACCGGCATCGGCCTGGCCAACGTGCACCGCATCATCACCCGCCACGGCGGCAGGACCTGGGCGGAAGGCCAGGTGGGAGTGGGCGCCAAATTCTATTTCACCATTCCCTTTGCTACTGGAGACAAAGTATGAGAGATCTGCGGCCGATTCTGCTCGTGGAAGACAATCCGAAGGACGCTGAGCTGACGATGGCTGCACTAGCCCGTTGCCAGCTGCTGAACGATGTCACCCATGTGCGGGACGGTGTGGAGGCGCTGGAGTACCTGCGTACCGAGGGCCGGTACGAGGGCGCCATGCACGGCGGCCCGGTGGTGGTGCTGCTGGACCTCAAACTGCCCAAGCTCAACGGGCTGGAAGTACTCAGGGAAATCCGCGGCGATGCCGCGATCAGCAGCACCCCGGTGGTGATGCTGACCTCCTCGCGAGAGGAGCAGGACCTGATCCGCAGCTACGAGTTGGGCGTGAACGCCTTCGTGGTCAAGCCGGTCGATTTCAAGGAATTCCTGGAAGCCATCCAGGGGCTGGGCATGTTCTGGGGCATCACCAACCAGCCGCCGCCGCACGGCACACTGTTTGGCGCGAAGAGTCGAAAAGATGGCTGAGGATGTAACCGGCAAGCCGATCCGCATTCTGATGGTGGAGGACAGCGCGCTGGACGCGGAGCTGATCACCCTTCAGCTCAGCCGCGCCGGCCTGCCCTTCACTGCGGAGCGCACCTGGTCGGACCAGGGAATGCGCGATGCACTGGCGAACAACGACTTCGATGTGATCCTGGCCGACCATGTGCTGCCCGGTTTCAGCGGCGACCTGGCCTTGGTGCTGGCCACCGACGTCGCGCCCGAAGTGCCTTTCATCTTCGTCTCCGGCACCTTGACCGAGGAACTCGCGGTCGAGGCGCTCAAGCGCGGCGCCCGCGACTACGTGGTCAAGTCGCGCCTGCAGCGCCTGCCCGAGGCCGTGTTGCGCGCGATCAACGAAGCCAAGGAGCGCCGCAGGCTGCGCCGGGTGGAAACCGAGCTGCACGAAAGCCACCGTCGGCTGGGCCTGATCACCGATTCGCTGCCGGCCCTGATTGCGTATCTCGATCGCGGGCACCACTACCGCTTCGCCAACCAGGCCTACGTCGAATGGCATGGCCTGGCGCCGGAAGACGTGGTCGGCCTGCACGCCCGCGAGCTCGTCGGTGATGAAGGCTTCGCGCTGCTGCAGGAGCATTTCGACAAGGTCCTGACCGGACAGAAGGTCAGTTTCGAGGCGCTCACCCCCCGCCGCGCCGGCGCACCGCGCTACGCCCAGGTGGACTTCGTACCCGAGCTGGATGCCGACGGGTCGGTCATGGGCTACTACGCCATGGCCCGCGACATCAGCGAGCTCAAGCACGCCCAGGCCCTGCTGAAAGCCAGCAACGAATCACTGGAGCGCCAGGTCAACGAACGCACCTCTGCCCTGCACCGCAGCGAGAGCCGCCTGCAGGCGCTGTTCGAATCCAGCTTCCAGCACCAGAACCTGCTGACCCTGGATGGGCACATCATCGACACCAACTCCGCCTCGCTGGCCGCGATCCTGGCCACCAAGGAGGATGTCCGCGGCGCGCTGTACTGCGAATCGGCCTGGTTCGCCAGTACCGAAGGCGTGCCGGCCATCGTCTGCCAGGCCGTGCTGGAGGCGGCCGCGGGCAATGCTTCGCGGCATGAGCTGGACCTGCTGCTTCCCACCGGCAAACGCACCTTCGAGTTCTCGTTCCGCCCATTGCTCGACCACCAGGGCACGATCACCGCCGTGGTTTCCGAGGCGGTGGAAACCACCGCGCGCCGCCAGGCCGAGGAAGCACTGCGGCAGAGCCAGAAGATCGAAGCCGTTGGCCAGCTCACCGGCGGCATCGCACATGACTTCAACAACATCCTGACGGTGATCGCCGGCAACGTGGAGTACGCCAAGCTGCTCACCGAGCGTCTGGGCGATGTGGCGGACGGCTCCACGCGCGCGCTGGACAACGCCCTGAAGGGCGTGATGCGCGCGGCCAATGTCACCCAGCGGCTGCTTGCGTTCTCGCGCCGGCAACCCCTGCGCAGCCTGCCGGTCGACCTGAATGCACAACTGCGCGACATGGAAGACATGCTGCACCGTTCGCTGGGCGAACTGGTGCAGCTGGAAATCGTGCACCACCCGGACATCTGGTGCGTGGAAGTGGACCCCAGCCAGCTGGAGGCATCCGTGCTCAACCTGGCGGTCAACGCCCGCGATGCCATGCCGGAAGGCGGCCGCCTGGTGATCGAAGTGGACAACGCCCACCTGGACAATGACTTCACCGCGCAGAACCCCGACGTTCCGCCGGGCCATTACGCAATGCTGCGGGTCAAGGACACCGGCCACGGCATGTCCGCCGAGACGCTGACACGCGTGTTCGAACCGTTCTTCACCACCAAGGAAGTTGGGCGCGGCACTGGCCTGGGCCTGTCCATGGTGTACGGCTTCGTCAAGCAGTCCGGCGGCCACGTGCTGGTGGATTCCGCGCCCGGTGCCGGCACGTCGATCACCCTGCTGTTCCCGCGTTCGGCAGCCGAGCTGCCGCAGGCCGGCCAGACCGAGCACCGAGGCCTGGGCGGTTACGAGATGCAGGAGGAGGCCACGGTGCTGGTCGCCGAGGACAACGACGACGTGCGCGCGTATACCGTGGACACGCTGCGGCAGCTGGGTTACCGCGTGCTTGAAGCACACGACGGCGCCTCGGCCATGCGCCTGCTCGAGCGCACCGACGTGGACGTGGACCTGTTGTTCTCGGACATCGTGATGCCCGGCATGTCCGGTTGGGAACTGGCCAAACGCGCGCTGGCGCACAAACCGGCGCTGCGGGTGCTGTTCACCTCCGGCTACCCGCGCGACATCGACGCCAGCGGCGCGGTGGGTCGCAACATCGCCATCCTGGGCAAACCGTTCACCCGCAGCGACCTGGCGCGCTCGATCCGCGGATCGCTGCAGGATGAATGACACGAGACCGTTCCCATGACGCCGCTCGACAAACCCCTGCGCCGCGAAGTCCAGATTGGCGATGAGTCCTACACCCTGACCCTCGACCCCGAGGGTCTGAAGCTGGTGCGCAAAGGCCACCGCAAGGGGCTGGATCTGCGCTGGGTGGACCTGGTCAGCGGCGATGCGGCCCTCGCGGCCGCGTTGCAGGCATCGCTGGAAGCGCCCTGATTCCAGCGGGCTGACAGGCCAGATCTGTCCAGATTCGCGGCACCGATCTCACTTCAGATGAGATCCAAATCACACTTTTCTCCGCTTTTCCGCATTCAACGGGGGCGGATGCGGGCCCCTTTGGCCTCACGTCTCTTGAACGAATGAGGTCAAAACGAAAGATACGTTGCAGTATTGTTTACGTTCTGTTAAGTATTTGTGCAGCGCACCAGGTCCGCTGGCACGCAAGGAGAACCACCGGATGAGCACGTAACGAGAACGACCCAACCACAACCAGACTGCAGGGTGCATGCATGAACGACCGCATTGGCAAGTGTGTTCACGCTCCGAAAGCAATTTCGCCATTGGCATCTTCAGTAAAGGCGGCACTCGCTGCCGCACTGCTGCTCACCAGTTCCGCCGCGGTGGCACAGAACAGCGACAATGCTTCGACCAACCCGGAAACCGCGACCCTCGATACGGTTTCAGTACTGGGCAGCCGCACCAAGCCCCGCACCGTTTCCTCGTCCGCGGTACCCATCGACATCATCAGCGGCGAAGAGTTCCGCAACCAAGGCGCCACCGATGCGCTCGACCAGCTCAAAGTGCTGGTCCCCTCGTTCAACGTCAGCACCATTCCCATCGATGACGCGGCCAGCCTGATTCGTCCGGCCAACCTGCGTGGCCTGCCGCCGGACAACACCCTGCTGCTGGTCAACGGCAAGCGCTTCCACCGCGCGGCGGTCATCACCTTCCTGGGCCACGGCCTGTCCGATGGCGCACAGGGCCCGGACCTTTCCGTGTTTCCCTCGCTGGCACTGGAACAGGTGGACGTGCTGCGCGACGGCGCCGCCGCCCAATACGGTTCGGATGCCATTGCCGGCGTGATCAACTTCGGCCTGAAGAAGCTGCGCGAAGGCGGCACGGCCGAAGTGTTCACCGGCCAGTACTACAAGGGCGACGGACTCACCACCCAGTACTCGGCGCAGATCGGCCTGCCGCTCACCGAGCGCGGCTTTGCCACGCTGACCGCCGAGTGGCGCAAGGTCGACGACACCTCGCGCAGCGTGCAGCGCGATGACGCGGCCGCAGCGATTGCCGCTGGCTACCCGGGCGTGGGCGAGCCGGCGCAGATCTGGGGCTCGCCGAAGGTCGACGACGACCTCAAGCTGGTCGCCAACCTGGGCCTGAGTACCGACAGCGTGGACTTCTACCTGTTCGGCAACTACGCCAAGCGCGACGTGGATGGCGGCTTCTACTTCCGCGACCCCACTGCACGCTCGGGCGTGTACTCCAACGACGGCGGCGACACGCTTCTGGTCGGCAACCTCACCGGTGCAGGCGCCTGCCCGACCATCGCGCTGCGCGACGGCGGTGGCAACCTGCTGCCGTACAGCACGGTGAGCGGTGCGGTCGCCGCGCTGCCGGCCAACTGCTACACCTTCCTGTCCAGCCTGCCGGGCGGCTTTACCCCGCGCTTCGGCGGCAAGCTCGAAGACAGCTCCGTGTACGCCGGCGCCAAGGGCAACTGGGGCGAGTGGTACTGGGACGTGAGCGGGTCGTGGGGCCGCAACGATATCGAGTTCATCATCTACAACACCGTCAACGCCTCGCTCGGCCCGGACCAGCCGGCCGGCCTGTACTTCCGCCCCGGCGGCAACACGCAGACCGAAAAGAGCGCCAACATCGACGTGAGCCGCGATATCGCCACCAGCTTCACCAGCCAGCCGCTGCGCCTGGCCATGGGTGCCGAGTGGCGCGAAGAGAGCTTCGAGATCAGCCCCGGCGATGGTCCGTCCACCGCGATCGGTCCGCTGACCGAACAGGGCTTCGCGCTGGGCTCCAACGGTTTCAACGGGTTCAGCACGCGTACCGCCGGCACCTTCGACCGCCGCAACTGGGCCGCGTATGCAGACCTGGAAGCGCAGGTCACCGAGCGCTTGCTGCTGGCCGGCGCGCTGCGCTTTGAAGATTTCGATTCGTTCGGCAGCACCACCAACGGCAAGGTCACCGCGCGCTTTGACTTCAACGAGCACTTCGCGCTGCGCGGCGCCTACAACACCGGCTTCCGTGCCCCGACCCCCGGCCAGGCGAACATCAGCCAGATCAGCACCGTGTTCGGCGGCACCGCACTGGAAGACATCGCCACCCTGCCGCCAACCAATCCCATCGCCCAGCTCAAGGGCGCCCAGCCGCTGACCCCGGAAGAATCCAAGAACGTTTCGCTGGGTGCGGTGTGGACCGAAGGCGATTGGCTGATCACCCTGGACGGTTACCAGATCAAGGTCGAAGACCGCATCGCGCTGAGCACCAGCTTCGCGGTCACCCCGGAAGAACGTGCGGCGCTGGTGGCCGGCGGCAACCCGGAAGCGGCCTCGATTTCGCAGGTGACTTACTTCGGCAATGCGTTTGATACCACCACCACCGGCGTCGACCTGGTCACCAGTTTCAAGAGCACCCACTTCGGGGGCGACACCACGTACTCGCTGGCCGCCAACTGGAACCGGACCGAGGTCGACCGCTTCGACCCGGACTTCATCGACGAAGCGCGCGTATACAAGCTGGAGAAGTCGCTGCCCAAGACCAAGGGCTACTTCAGCATTCATCACCAGCGCCAGATCTTCAACGCCAACCTGCGCTTCAACTACTACAGCTCCTGGTATGAGGATCACCTGGACAGCGGCGTGATTTCGGCGGCCGATGGCGGCCTGCCGATCTACGGCGGCAGTGCATTGATCGTGGATGCCGAAGTGGGCTGGAAGTTCGATTCGGGCCTCTACTTCAGCCTGGGCGCGCAGAACCTGTTCGACCGCACCCCGGCCAAGAACCCGTGGTCCGGCGTGGCGGGTGCGGAGTACCCGGTGCATTCACCGTACGGCTTCAACGGCGGCTTCTACTACGCGCGGGTGGGCTGGAAGTTCTGACAGGGCTGAGACTGGCATGGGGTGCCAGCACAGGCACCCCATGTTCAGACGTACTACGCCTTTGCGCCACCGCTTATCCGCTCTTTGGTCTCCGTGGCCTTAGGGCGGCCACGCAACGATTTTTGCAACGGCTCCGGCAGGTGTTCCAATTTCACTGCGCGCTTGAAGTCAGCATCCGACCACTCCGGATTTTCGGAGTCAGGCATTTCGGCGTTTATATGCTTGTTCATAACATCAACTGCGGCTCAGCCTAGAAACAAAAAGCCACCCCGCCGTTGCTGGCGGGGTGGTTGCGCGTTCGGTAATCACGTGCGCTTGCGTGAATCAGGCTGCGAGCAGGGTGTCCTGTTCGTTCTGATCGTAGTAATCAGCATTGGCGATTACAGTTTTTGCGCCGATTACGTCGGTCGCCTCTCGGGCTGTCCACATTGACTGCTCGCCACGTCGAAACCAGTGCAGCCCCTTCAGCTGGGCACCAAGGCTGGTGCACATGTGGTGGAGCTGGCGGGAATCGAACCCGCGTCCGCAACGCATCCTCTCTGCTTCATACAGCCATAACCCGTTGCCAACGACTGCATTCGGGGTTTCTCGCCACACACGGCGAAGGCGCATTGAACCGCCATGGGAGGCAAGCGGCTTTCAGGATTCGCTCACTTCCCAACCCGCCTGAGCTTTCGCAGGAAGTACCGCGCCGGCAGATGCCGAAGCCAGCGAGGCTGCAGCCAATACAGACGCGGTGCCCAACGACGAAAGCGCTGCCAGCGCTTCTCGTCTGCCGGCGTCCATGGCAATGCGAACATCTGTCTCAGGTGCGGTGGCAACATCGCCCGCGTCACGAACGCCTGCAGCGGCAGCGCTGGGCGCAGGTACCACGGGGCTCCGTTTTCCAGCACAGCATGCAGATAGGCGCGCACTTCCTCGTCCACGCGCAGCTCCAGCTGACGGCTCTCCCACCACGCATCGAAGGCATCGGCCGTGGGCGGCCACTGCTCGTCTGCCACCTGCAGCGTGCGACCGAAGGCCCACGCCTCTTGATACAGCGGTTCGCGGCTGCTTTCAGGCACCGGGCCAACGAACAGTTCGTACATCTCCAGCCCGCCGCGGTAGAGCGTTGCCGCGACCCACAACTGCAGGTCGCGATCGAATGCGCTGTAGCCCTCGCCCTGCACGGGCACATGCGCGCGATTGACATGGCGGGCGATGGTGGCCCGGTCCTCGTCCGTACCCAGCGACACCGCGTAGATGTAGCTCATGGTGGCCCGCAGCCTTGAAAACGGCCGCCTTAATGTCTGGCTGTGGCGGGCCACGCCGCGCCCCACGCCGGGGTCGGCAAGCTGCCACGCGACCGCCGCGCCTGCACCGAAGAAGATGTAGGACTCGATGTTGATATCGGCCAGGCGGACAGGTGGGGGATTGGGCATGGGCCCAGTCTAGACACACGCGTGTGGGTTCGCCGTCACCCGTAACGCGCCGGCATTGCTGCGTGATCGGCAACAGTGTGAGCCCCTGCGCGGATCTACTGGCCGCGCGCGCCCTTCCCTAGGCTGATCCCGCACGGCGCCCCTGCCGTGGATCCCGCCAAGGAGATTTCCTCATGTTCACCCTGCAAAACACCGTAGCCCCGCCTCCGCCGGCGCTCGACGAACTGGTTCCCTCACGGTACGCGCTCAAGGTGGGCGATATCGACGTGCTGGTGGTCAGCGATGGCGTGCTGCCGTTGCCCACCCAGATGCTCGGCCACAACGTCTCCGCCGCCGAGCGCGCGCCGTGGTTCAAAGAGATGTACCTGCCGCCGGATGCGCTGGACTGGGCGTTGAACGTGATGGTGGTGCGCAGCGGGGACCGCAACATCCTGATCGACGCCGGCCTGGGCATGGACCCCGACCTGAACCTGCCGCGCGCCGGCCAGCTGATCCGCCGCCTTGGGGCTTCCGGTATCAACATTGGCGAGATCACCGACGTGGTGATCACCCACCTGCACATGGACCACATCGGTGGCCTGCTGGTGGATGGCGTAAAGGAACAACTGCACCCGGAGCTGCGCATCCATGTGGCCGCCGCCGAAGTGGAGTTCTGGAAGGCGCCCGACTTCAGCCGCACCAACATGCCGCCAGGCTTCCCGGATGCGCTGCGCGCCACCGCTACCCACTTCCTGGCCGAGTACGGCAGCTACGTGCGCACCTTTGACGAGGTGCACGAGATTGCGCCGGGCGTCACCGCGCACCGCACCGGCGGCCACACGCCCGGCCACAGCGTGGTGCGCCTGAACTCGAATGGCGAGGCACTGACCTTTGCCGGTGACGCCATTTTCGCAGTGGGCTTCGAGCAGCCGAACTGGCACAACGGGTTCGAACACGATCCAGAAGGCGCCGCACAGGTGCGCATCACCCTGCTCAACGAACTGGCCGGTACCGGCGAGATGCTGGTGGCCACCCACCTGCCGTTCCCGTCGGTCGGCCGCGTCTCGGCCGATGGCGACGTCTACCGCTGGGTGCCGGTGTTCTGGGACTTCTGAGTTCGTTGACGCTTTGTACTCTCGGTCAAATTTCAGGGACTTTCAGCCATCTCTAGTCCAGCCGAGGGGTCCAATGTAGCGCCTGTCGCATCCCCTTCCCTCTGCAGGAGACCACCCGATGAACACGCTTACCCGAACCCTGGCCACCACCGCCTTGGCCATTGCTGTCCAGGCCGGTACCGCCGCGCAGGCCGCTGCACCGGTGAACCCCGCCGCTGTCACCGCCATTGCCCACACCCCCAGCACCATCACCACGGCCGATGGCGTGCAGCTGTATTACAAGGACTGGGGCCCGAAGGATGGCCCGGTGGTGACCTTCAGCCACGGCTGGCCGCTGGATTCGGACAGCTGGGATGCACAGATGATGTTCCTGGCCAACCACGGCTACCGCGTGGTCGCGCATGATCGCCGCGGCCATGGCCGCTCAAGCCAGCCGTGGGAAGGCAACGACATGGACCACTACGCCGACGACCTGGCCACGGTGATCAACACGCTCGACCTGAAAGACATCACGGTGGTCGGCTTTTCGACCGGTGGCGGCGAAGTGGCGCGTTACATCGGCCGACATGGCACCGGCCGGGTCAAAAAAGCCGTATTGATCAGCGCGGTGCCGCCCTTCATGCTCAAGACCGCCGATAACCCCGGCGGCGTACCGGTCGAGGTCTTTGACGGCCTGCGCAAGGGCCAGCTTGAAAACCGCGCGCAGTTGTTCAGCGACGTGGCAAGCGGTCCGTTCTATGGCTACAACCGTCCCGGCGCCATGCCCAGCCAGGCGCTGATCGACTCCTGGCGGGCGCAGGGCATGCTGGGCGGAATCAAGAACACCTACGACTCGGTCGCCGCGTTCTCGGCCACCGACTTCCGCGAGGACCTGAAGCGGTTCAACGTCCCGACGCTGATCATCCACGGCGACGACGACCAGGTCGTGCCGATCGATGTCGGCGGCCGCATGTCGGCCAAGCAGATCAAAGGCGCCAAGCTGATCGTGTACCCGGGCGCGCCGCACGGGCTGACCGAGACCCACAAGGACAAGGTCAACCAGGACCTGCTGGCGTTCCTGCAGCAGAAGTAATGTCGCGTTCGGCCAATGGCCGCCGTGTTGCGCGAGGCGCCGGATGAAGCTCCGGCGCCTTCTTTTTGCCTACGCAAACGCAGGGTAAGCGCTTATGGCGATGCTTGCGCGCTCTTCCCAGAGTGACCGACAGAAATCAAGGCGATACCTTGCGCTGCCTGGCATGCACCAGGCTCAGCGCCGAGTAGGCAATCCGGATGTTGCGTTCACTGGAGGCTTCTGCCTCGCCGCTTCTTCCTTCAGCACTTCCTCGTAAAACGCCCGCTCGCGGGCTGCGGCGGCGGCTTGATCGCGCGCATCCTCCTCGCGGTTGAGGCGATCAATCTCCTTGTACTCGGCCCATGTCTCCGGCGATAGGGTTTCGAGGCGGTTGTCTGCGCGCAGCTGCAGCGACGCGGCAGGCGCCGTAGCCACGGCGAAGTTATCCATCAGCCACTGCTGCCGTAGTTGCGGTGACGCATTCACCAGGTCGGGTTCGGCATAGGTGTCCATCGGCAATATCTGCTCGGCCAGCGTCTGCTGGGAGGACATGCGTACCAGCCTTACGACCAGGCGCTCCTGCTCTCGATCCTTCTGGTACACGGCGACAACGTCGCCCTGGATCAGCAGCACGTCCCAGTAGCCTGCGATCGGGTAGACATGGAAGGGCGCGTGGCGGACCAGCAGCAGGTTACTGCCCTCATCGTAAAGCGCTGACCATCCCGGCGGCGCCGGGTCGGGCGCGCAGTCGATGCTGCTTTTCATGATCTTCTGAAGATGCACCGCACCGCCACTGGCGGAGAGCCGGGTCGCCCAGCAGCGGGCGCCGGTGTCGTTGTGCGATGCCAGCAGGATGGAGGATGCATCCAGCACCACCACGTCGCTGTGCACGACCGTATCCTTCAGTGCGTCCGGGTCCTGCAGCAACGCTGCGAATCCAGCGTCGGACAGCTTCTCGCCATCCACGTACAGGTCATAGCGGGTGTACTTCCGGTATTCGCTGACATTGATGTCCAGCGTGCTCTGCGTCACCGCCACGACCTTCAGCGGCTCGGCGGACAACACGGTCTCGCGACTGGTCCTTCCGCACGCTCCCAGGAGCAGCGGCACGGCGACGAGAAGGGTGGCCATGCGCGACAACGCGCTGATGCTGGCGCTCATGGAACTCCAGGGGGCTGGGAAGGCGAGGCATGATCGTCACCGCCAAGGTCGCGGTCGAGCAGGCAATCGATGAAGGCGCGCAGCGCAGGACGCAGGTAACGCCTGCTGGAATAGTACAGATACAGGCCCGGCACCGTGGGCGACCAGTCGGCCAGCACGCGCCGCAACCGTCCATCGCGCAGGGCCTCGGCGATGCCGTCGTCATTGTAGGCGTACAGGATACCCAGCCCCTGCAGGGCAGCGGGCACCACGATGTCCTGGTGGTTGGAGATCAGCGGGCCCTCGCCGACGTACTCGGCGCGCCTGCCCCGCTTGATGAATTCCCATCCCGCCACTTTTCCGCTGCCCGGGAAACGCCAGTTGATGCAGGCGTGGTTACCGAGGTCATCCGGTGTCCTGGGCTCACCAGACCTGGCGAGGTAGTCGGGCGACGCCACCGCCAGCAATTCGATGTCCGGCGTCAGCCGCACCGCCACCATGTCCTTCTGCAGGCGCCCACCCACCCGGATCCCGGCGTCGAAGCCCTCACCGGCGATATCAGCCAGGCCATCGTCGATCACGATGTCCAGCACCACCTCCGGATGCGCCTGCGCGAACCGGCCCAGGCGCGGTGCGATCACCTTCTTCGCCGCCATGCTCAGCGTGTTGATGCGCAGCGTGCCCTCCGCGCGCGCGTTGGCACCGACCGCTTCTGCCACGGCCTGGTCCATGTCGCGCAGCATCGGCGCTATGCGCTCATGCAGCCGGCGCCCGGCTTCGGTGGGCGACACGCTGCGGGTGGTCCGGTTCAACAGGCGAACGCCCAGGCGGGATTCGAGCTGGCGGATGATCTGGCTCAGGGCAGACCGGGACAGGCCCAGGTGATCGGCCGCCCGGGCAAAGCTGGTGCGATCCACCACCGCCACGAAGGCCTTCAGTTCCGCGAATTCAGCGCCGCGCATTGTGCACTGTTCCCTACATGGTCTGATCCGATCATAGGCGATTCTCTTACCCTCCAGAACGGCTCACGCTTGCTCCACCCCGAACCCACAGGAGCACTGCGATGACTGACCTGAACCTGCCCGAGCCGATAGCCGCCTACTTCCACGCCGACAGCCAGGGCGCCGCGGCCGTGGCCCGCTGCTTCACCCGCGACGGGGTGGTGCTGGACGAGGGCCATACCCATGCCGGGCCTGCGGCCATCGAGGCGTGGAAGACCGATTCCTCCGCCCGCTACAGCTACACCGCCACGCCGCACGCGCTGGAGCAGCATGGGCGCAGCTACCTGGTCACCAGCACCGTGGCGGGCAATTTCCCCGGCAGCCCGCTGGACCTGCGCTACGCCTTCACCCTGGAGCGCGGAAAGATCGCCCGGCTGGAGATCGCGGCATGAACTTCAATCTGGAACTGACCGGGAAGCGCGTGCTGGTTACCGGCGGCACGCGCGGGCTGGGCGCGGCGGTGGTCGAGCTGCTGGCGGGGCTGGGCGCACGCGTGGTGGCAACAGCGCGTACCTTGCCGCGCGCCCCCATCAAGGGTGTGCATTACATGGAAGCAGATCTCGCCAGCGCTGAAGGCGCGCGCCAGGCCGGCGAAGCAACGCTGCATCACCTCGGCGGCATCGACGTGCTGATCAACGTGGTGGGCGGCTCATCGGCACCTGCCGGCGGGTTCGCCGCGCTGGATGATGCCGAATGGGCCAACGCGATGGACCTCAATCTGATGTCTGCCGTGCGGCTGGATCGCGCACTGCTGCCGACGATGATCGCGCAGGGATCCGGCGTGATCCTGCACGTCACCTCGATCCAGCGCACCCTGCCGCTGCCCGAGGCGACCACCGCCTATGCCGCCGCGAAGGCCGCCTTGTCCACCTACAGCAAGGCACTGTCCAAGGAAGTCACGCCGAAGGGCGTGCGGGTGGTGCGGGTCGCGCCGGGCTGGATTGAAACCGAAGCCTCCGTCGCCTTCGTCGAACGTATCGCGGCCGAAGCACAGACCGATTACGAAGGCGGCAGGAAACGGGTCATGGACGGCCTGGGCGGCATTCCGCTGGGGCGACCGGCGCAGCCGGGCGAGGTGGCCGACCTCATTGCATTCCTGGTCTCGCCACGCGCGGCTTCGATTTCTGGCACGGAGTACACCATCGACGGCGGGACAGTGCCTACGGTGTGAGGGACGCAGGTCCGGAGGATTTGGACGCCGGATCAAATTATCAGGACTTTATGCGACCGATCGTGCGCGCGTGGCCGGCAAAGTAGCCCTGCCGGCCAACGCCGCCCCTGCAATCCCACCGTCCCGAGGAGTCGTCCATGTTCAAGCTCATTCCTGCAGTGTTCGCGGTCGCCCTGGCGGCCGCCCTCTCCCCCGCCCAGGCCAGCGACGCCGTTCGCGACCAACCGGTGCACAACGTCGTGCTGGTGCATGGCGCCTTCGCCGATGGCAGCGGCTGGCGTGGGGTGTACGACGACCTGACCGCGCGTGGCTACCACGTGTCGATCGTGCAGAACCCGCTGACCTCGCTCGCTGACGACGTGAAGGCCACCCAGCGCGTGCTGGATCGTCAGGACGGGCCGGCCATCCTGGTCGGGCATTCGTGGGGCGGCACCGTGATCACCGAAGCGGGTGTGCACGACAAGGTTGCCGGGCTGGTCTACGTCTCAGCGCTGGCACCGGATGCGGGCGAGACCACGGCGCAGCTGTACACCGGTTTTGCGCCCACGCCTGAGTTCGTGATCGAGACTGGAAGCGACGGTTTTGGCTTGATCAAGCCCGACAAGTTCAAGGCAGGCTTTGCGCATGACACCAACGATGCGGACGCGGCATTCCTGCGTGATTCGCAGGTGCCGATCAACATGGCGGCGTTTGGCACGAAGCTCACGCATGCCGCGTGGCGCACCAAGCCCGGCTGGGCCGTGATCGCCACCGAGGACAAGGCCTTTGACCAAGCCATGCTGATCCACATGGCCGAACGCATCAACGCGCAGATCACCAAAGTGCCTGCGAGCCATGCCGTATTCATGACCCAGCCGAAGGTGGTGGCCGACACGATTGATCGGGCGGCCAAAGAGGTCGGGAAGAAGTACAAGTAGGTCGCTTGCGGTCAGCGGTCGCGTGGTACCGGGTGCGCCGGACCGTTGGTCCGGCGTTTGCCTGCGATGCCCATGCGCCCACATGGCCTTGCTTGCTATCAAGTTGCCATAAATCTTAGTAAGACTTTATAGGTCGTTGATACGTCACACCTATCGTTTAAGCCTACTTGATTGAAAAGTCGGATTGGACGGGCGTCAGCTCGGCTTCTGCGCGGCGTCCCGCCGGAACAGCTCCCACTCATCGATCCGTTTGCCGTCCGGCAAGTGGCAGATGCCCCGCTCGTTGCCATCCCGGTCCTTCTCCATCATGACCTTGCCACCGCGCTTCACGCAGTACTCGGACGCCGGGTTGGCCATGCCAACAGGAACACCATTCTCGCGTGCCTCCTGATTCTGCTGGGAACACCCCGCTGCTCCGGCGACCGCGATGGCAGCAGCGAGCACGGCAACATTGATGCGACGCATGAGCCATCTCCAGTACTGCCCTATTGGCTCAGGCAGTGTGGAACCGGAGTTGTGAACGTTCTGTAGCAGCAACACCGGTAGCGCCGGACCGTTGGTCCGGCGACTCTCCACATAGCCCGCGACAACATGCGCAGGCCGCATTTCCATCATCCGCGCCCCAGCCGGGCAGTCACGGACCTCTGCAGGACCCTAGTGCACCGCCGCAGCCGCCTTGGTGGCCTCCGTGACAGCCGCAGGCGTAAGCGGCGAGTTGTAGACATCCACGACGGAGATCAACGCCAGCAGGTTCCTGATGGTCAGGTCTTCCACGGTTCCCGGGCAGTGCTCCAGGATGTCGATGAGTGCCAGCAGTTCCACGATGCGCAGATCATAGATGCGCAGCAGCTCGCGGATGACCCGGAACAGATCCGTCCTGGATACATCGTCCACGCCGATCAACCGGTTGACCAAGGTACCCGGTGCGTGGGGGTGTGCGCTGCGGGTAGAGTGAATGGCACCAATGACATCGCTGAGCGTAAGCGCCTCGAACGGCGTGTCGTTCGCGGTCAGATGTTCTTCGAACGTAAGCCAGGTGGAGCTCCCCCACTCCAGGGTATCGGCGATCTGGCCGAAGTAGTGGGTGAAGTCGACGGATGTGCGCGTAGGCGCGGTCAGATTTTCGGATGACATGGCGGATCCTCGTGTGGACTAGTGAGTCCGCCAACCCGCTGCAAAACGAGGTGGCGGACGGTACGCGGTTTGCAGACCGGCACGAGGACCGGTAGGCCTTTCGGCCTCCGCGCACCGCCCGCCATAGAACTGGCAAGCAATCGCCATCGACCGATGCAACGGCGACAAAAAAGCGCCGTGCATCGGTCGATGGGCGCTGGTGCGCCTCGTGAACTCGGGCTGCAAAACCCGGTCGCCGATTGTGCGGCGACATTCAAATGCTGCGCTCGACGCCCGGAGAGTGTCAATAGCCGGATCTTCGATCTGTGAACTCGGTGGGGATGGATGCGACTAGCGTTATGGATCTGCCGGAGAGCCATGCTGCTACTTAGCACTATCGCCTCACCAACGTACCCGGTTCCATTCGAGCTTTCTGCCGCGCCAGTGGGATTCCATACTCTGGACAAAATCGGGACGGACCAGCTTTCCGCGAGATACAAGCCATCCGTCGGCCTCGCTCCTCACCACGACGCCCTCTAAGGACCCTTCCCTAAATTGACTCTTCTGCGTAGTTAGCAGCGATACAAGTGACTCCATGGTTTGCTTACTTCTACCCAATCGCGGAACCGAAGAAAGCATCGTGTCAGCAGCAAACGCAAGACGTCGATCTGAGCACCAGAAACGCTCCTCAACTTTGTCATAGACGTCAAAGATGAGCCACCAATCTGGCAGCAATGGATAGTCAAGCGAATGACGAGCGGCACACCACTCACCGAATGCAATCAGCCTGGTGCCGAGAGCGTCAGCCAATTTCTCACCATGGATGCTGATCCACTCTGGCAACCGTTCAAATTGTCCTCCCGGAGCGTCCGTTAGAAACTGACCGCGATTCTGAGCCCGAACTATCCCGTCCGACGAAACAGAGAAGCCTAAGTTCGCCCCATCCAGCTTCTCTTCTACAACAACTTCCCCGGAGAGCAAGCGCCCCACCTCCTCTTCCGTGAGCACCTTATCGTCACGCGGGGCGTCCTTGCCCAACCAAAGGATATGAGGTGTTCGAGGAAATCGGAAGAAATCAGTCATCAACATCGCCCCTGGCGGCGCATCTTCTCTCGATACTTCTCTCGAGACCAGCTCTCTATGATTGGCTCCAAATCGACATTGTGAAGCTTCAAACCGTCTTCCCACTCGTGCCAATCCGTGTCCCCCGCAAAGGCGACACAGCTCTCACCATAACTTGAGTTGCACGCCAGTGCTGCGGCAACCATCTTCCTGTCTGCAAGATCATGAATTATTGAAGCAATGGAAGCAGGGAGAACTCCGTTTCCATCTTCGTCGTATTCGACTTGAACGCTATCGACGGCACAAGTGCTCCATTTGTGCATTACGACTTGGATCCCATAATCATTGAACCCAAGTTTGTTTCCATACTCGCTAAAAATGCGCAATGCATCATCCAGCACTAATCTCGAATCACCTTCTTGGAAATCACAAAGCCATTGCCAAACCTGAAGGCGAAAGCCAGGGTCGTCAGGAGTGGCGTCGATATCGACCGGTGCAACAGGATCCGCGGCGCTAGCCGCGATCAGGACATTGGTATCAACGACGTAACGCTCCCTCATCCGCCGCCCTTCTGCTTGCGTTGGAACATTAGCTTAGCCTGCTCACGAGTCTCCCCCATTGCATCGCCGAAGAAGTCCTTCGGCCACTCAGCGACACGGCCGTATTCATCCAGAACCAGCTGACGCAAATGAGCAGATTTCGCCTTCCTCTCAACGAAGTACATGGCCACAAAATTACTATCGACCTTCTCAGCGGCTACAAGCGTTTGCAAGCGACGGAACACGTGCTCCGAATGAGTCTCCACAATGAACTGCACGTTGCGCTCCTTGCTTACCTCAACAAGAAGCTCCGCCAATACGGATTGTGCTAGCGGGTGGAGGTGGATTTCTGGCTCTTCCAGGATGATTGTGCTTCCAGGCGAGGCAAAGTAAGCCAGAACAAGGACTGGAAGGACTTGGGAAACGCCGATACCAACGTCACGAAGATTGCAAGCCGTTCCATCTCGATGCACAACCAGCTCGTAACGACTGGATCGACCCTGCTGCCGAACCTCCAGTCGCTGTGCAATCTTCATTCTTGCGAGCCATTTGGATACACCGTCCACAACTTCGTTCTGACCATCCGCCTTAAGTAGAGCACTCGCAAGCAGCGCATCGACCGTAGCGCGCCCATCGCTACCCACTTCGCCGGGCTTTGTCTTGTTCCATGGATAGTCTCGCTCCGGCTTCCTCCGCAGTGGGCCAAGATAGCTGATGCTTTCCAGCTCCCTGCGGATGGCGAGACTGAGATCCTCAGCGACTTGACCATCCTTATCTAGTGCCGCGATGGCGTCCGCGGACAATGCGATCGATCGCTCAGGGGCATAGTTTCGTCCCTTGACCCGGGGCTGCACTTCCTCATTGACGAAAACGGAGAATGCACCCTTATCTCGGCGTACGACACGAAATTCACTATCTCCAGTACGCAGAGTCATGGTCTGAACCGCCACACTGCCGGATGATGTCTTACCGTAGCTGCACTCGAAAGCACCCTCGCTGACCCGAGCGGATGGTCGATTAAACTCGAATGCTACTGAGAACTGGCGCGGTGCTTCTGCGGCTTGGTGAAGGACATCGTCAAAGCTTCCAAAGCTAAAGAGGTCGTTGATCTCGTCGCCACCTAAGTTAAGGTGGACTGTGCGATCCGGAGATTGCACAGTTTGCTTAAGGAGGAGCAGGCTCTGTATGAGGCTGGATTTTCCGGATGAGTTGGTACCCAACAACATCGTGACCGGCTTAAGCGAAAGCTCACCCGTGTCCTTCCATGCCTTGAAGTTGCTCAAGCGAAGCTTGGTGAACATCAGCAAATAGCTCCTAACGGGCGGACCAAATCAATGGAGCTGCTCTCGGCGCTGCTCCCAGCTAACGCGCATGCGTTCCGTTGGCATGGTGGGCCCACCAGGATTCGAACCTGGAACCAAAGGATTATGAGTCCTCTGCTCTAACCGTTGAGCTATAGGCCCTGCGCGGATGCACAGTGTAGTGGAGGCGAAGCGGGGGTTGCCACTGGGGCATCCCGGAGCGGGGCCTCAACCGAAAAGTTGTAACAGTGCCTTGACCCGCTGGGCGCTGCGAGCGGCCAGTTCGCGCAGGGTACTTGAGTGCACTGACGGGGAGGCCGCAACGCTCTGCCAGTACTCCGCCGCGAGCGGGGCCGCCCATTGCAGGTGGGCCAACTGGCCGGCGCGCACTGGCGCAATAGCCCCTAATGGCGCGGCAGGACGGAGAACTCCGGTGCGAGAGGGTGCCAGCGACATGGGCAGCATGTCGTAGGTGGGAATTAGCTGTAACGGACCTTGATCCGCGAGTCGGAATCCGAGATTGCCCTGATGCATGTCGCTGTTGCCGATCAGGCGCCCGAAGGCGTGGAGCTGCGCCATTCGGCTTGCGGTTTCTGGCGTTACCCAGCCCAATGCTCGGAGCTGCTCGCCCGCGCTCCCCCAGCCTGCGGTTACGTCACCTACGAAGGCAGAAGACAGCGACATCAGCGAGACGAAGCCTAGCCGGCCCAGCAGGTTTGGCGTGCGGTCGAAGCGCTGCACCTCCAGGAAGGTGTAGTCGCTGGTCTGGATGAGCTCCGAAGCGGCTGCTTGGATGCCGGCGTCCCGGAGGCATTGCAGGGCCAAGTGCTCACATACGAGCAGGTCGGCCCAGCGTCTGGCGGCCTCCCCGTCGGCGGCCCGCGAGAATTTGACCAGTACGGCATCGCGCTGCCCGTCCTCTTCGACTGTTGCGGTGAACTTTGGCTGCTCGCCGCCCGGGCCGAGGCACGCCAAGGTACCTGCCATCACGGCGGCCGCGCGCTCGGGATAGGAGTGCTGGCGCGTCGCAGCGCGCACGAGGTCGAGCGGAGCCTCTCGAGACATCAGCGCTGCCTGCAGGGCGGTTTCGCCGGGGATGATGTCGCCCTGCCCTGTGCCTCCGGTACGGGACAGCATTCTGAGTAGAGATCGTGGCTCAGAGCGGTCCGGGTCCAGTGGCATCCCGAAGTCGTGGCCGTGGTGCCTTGCGTACGCCCTGCCCAGATAGCCCTGTGGGCGGAGGTCGTCCAGGTACCATGGGAGGCCGGGGAAGGTGCCCGGGTCGCCGCCATCCGGTGGGCAGATGAGATTCGGGCGGTTTGCCGTGACGTGGATCTGGAAGGTGTCGCCCGGTTGCGCAACGGCGTGTCCAAGCCGTTCCACGGTGCCGTCCGAGCGCAGTCGGAACAGCGGGTATTCGTCATCGACAGGGCGTAAGAGCGTCATTGCCGCAGCGTGGTGGACGCGGGCCGGTGCTGCCATTCAATTCATTGAGTCAGTGCGCCGCGCCGGAGAGGTCAGTGGCGCAGGCGGGACAATTGGCGGTGCGGATGCGTGCGATCTTCGGTTACGGTCATGCGTTACCGTGCCGATGGGCGTGGTCGGCGGTCGTTTGGGAACCGACCCTACCCGCCCCCAGAATTTTGTGTGCAAGCGTCGGGCGCGATGCGGCGGACCCCGATCCGTCCGTCGCTGGCGGCAGCCCATGAAAAAACCCCGCCGAAGCGGGGTTTTTTCATTTACGCGACTACCTGGAGATCAATCGATGTCCAGGAAGCTGCGCAGCTGCTCGGAGCGGCTCGGGTGACGCAGCTTGCGCAGCGCCTTGGCTTCGATCTGGCGGATGCGCTCGCGGGTGACGTCGAACTGCTTGCCCACTTCCTCGAGGGTGTGGTCGGTGTTCATGTCGATGCCGAAGCGCATGCGCAGCACCTTGGCTTCCCTCGGGGTGAGACCAGCCAGCACGTCACGCACGGTTTCCGACAGGTTGATGTTGGTGGTGTTCTCGATCGGGGACTCCACGTTGGTGTCCTCGATGAAGTCGCCCAGATGGGAATCCTCGTCGTCTCCGATCGGGGTTTCCATCGAGATCGGCTCCTTGGCGATCTTCATCACCTTGCGGATCTTGTCTTCCGGCATGTCCATTTCCTTGGCCAGCTCCTCCGGCGTGGCCTCGCGGCCGTACTGCTGGAGCATCTGGCGGGAAATGCGGTTCAACTTGTTGATCGTTTCGATCATGTGCACCGGAATACGGATGGTGCGCGCCTGGTCGGCGATCGAACGGGTGATGGCCTGGCGGATCCACCAGGTCGCATACGTGGAGAACTTGTAGCCGCGGCGGTATTCGAACTTGTCCACGGCCTTCATCAGGCCGATGTTGCCTTCCTGGATCAGGTCGAGGAACTGCAGGCCGCGGTTGGTGTACTTCTTGGCGATGGAGATCACCAGGCGCAGGTTGGCTTCGACCATTTCCTTCTTGGCCTTGCGCGCCTTGGCTTCGCCGTAGGCCATGGCCCGGCTGATTTCCTTCAGCTCTTCCAGCTCCAGCGAGGTGTTCTTCTCGATGTCGATGGTGGCCTGCTGCTCGGCAATGATCTGGTCCTTGACGTCACGCAGGGCCGAGGACCACTTCTGCTTGCGCTTCAGTGCGTCTTCCACCCACTCCAGGTTGGTCTGGTTGCCTTCCCAGGAACGGATGAAGTCCTTGCGCGGCATGCGGGCGGTCACGGTGGCCAGGTTCAGCACGCGGCGCTCGTGGCCCTTGATGTCGGCCATCACATCGCGCAGCTGCTTGACCAGCACGTCGGTCAGCGGCAACGGCAGCTTCAGGGTGACGAACACGGCGGCCATGTCGTCGCGCAGCTTGGTCAGCGGCTTGCGGTCGGCCTTGGTCGCCGCCTTCTTGAAGGCAGCGTAGGCAGCAGCCAGCTCGGCCATGCGGCGGGCGACTTCTTCCGGGTCCGGACCGGTCGGGCCGGCTTCTTCTTCGACGTCGTCGCCGTCTTCTTCGTCTTCGTCGGCGTCCGCATCGGCGTCGTCGCTGGTGTCTTCAGCCACGACCGGCGCCGGGACTTCTTCCACCAGGTCGTTGAAGCCGACGATCACTTCGGCCAGGCGCTTCTTGCCTTCCTTGTGCGCTTCGTAATCAGCCAGCAGCGATTCCACCGACACCGGGAAGGTGCCGAGTGCAGCCTGGACCTGGCCCAGGCCTTCTTCGATGCGCTTGGCGATGGCGATTTCGCCTTCGCGGGTCAGCAGCTCCACGGTACCCATTTCGCGCATGTACATGCGCACCGGGTCGGTGGTGCGGCCACCTTCGGTGTCGAGTGCGCTCAGT
>Ga0160430_100155_pt1 | contig 52179 bp, 45 predicted proteins | sample HID1971I_E0MG_FD_108274 | JGI IMG/M metagenome (GOLD analysis project Ga0160430, IMG submission 108274) | Enriched millipede-associated microbial communities from UW Madison campus, WI, USA - HID1971I_E0 MG | ecosystem: Host-associated > Arthropoda: Insects > Digestive system > Unclassified ...
GACGCAGGAGGACCCGTGGCAGGTCTTCGCCCGTACCCACGCGATCGGTCAGGTCACGCCGGGTAAGGTCACCAAGCTCGTTCCGTTCGGTGCGTTCGTTCGCGTCGCAGACGGCATCGAGGGTCTCGTCCACATCTCCGAGCTCTCCAGCAAGCACGTCGAGCTGGCCGAGCAGGTCGTCTCCGTCGGTGAAGAGGTCTTCGTCAAGGTCATCGACATCGACCTGGAGCGTCGCCGCATCTCGCTGTCGCTCAAGCAGGCCAACGAGTCGGTCGACCCCAACGGCACCGAGTTCGACCCGGCTCTCTACGGCATGGTCGCGGAGTACGACGAGAACGGCGAGTACAAGTACCCGGAGGGCTTCGACGCCGAGACCGGTGCTTGGAAGGACGGCTTCGACGCTCAGCGCGAGGCATGGGAGCAGGAGTACGCTGCAGCCCAGGCTCGCTGGGAGGCTCACAAGGCTCAGGTCACCAAGGCGGCCGAGGCAGAAGCAGCAGCAGGCGAGGACTTCGGCGGCGGCCAGTCCTTCACCAGCGAGGCCGCAGGCGCGGGCACGCTGGCTGACGACGAGGCACTCGCGGCTCTCCGCGAGAAGCTGTCGGGCGGCAACGCTTAAGCATCACGCTCTGGAACGGGCCGTCACCTTCGGGTGGCGGCCCGTTTCGCGTTCCATCCCTAGACTTGCTGCATGCCTCTCATCGCACTCACCGGCGGCATCGCGTCGGGGAAGTCGACCATCGCGCGGCGACTCGCCGAGCACGGAGCCGTCATCGTCGACGCGGACCAGATCGTCCGAGACGTCCAATCGCCCGGCTCGCCCGTGCTGCATCGCATCGCCGAGGAGTTCGGGACTGCGGTCATCACCGCAGACGGTGCCCTCGATCGTGCGGCGCTCGGCGCCGCCGTGTTCGGCGACCCCGAGCGCCTCGCGAAGCTCAACGCCATCGTGCACCCGGCCGTGCGAGCAGAGTCCCAGCGCCGGTTCGAGGAAGCACTCTCTGCAGACCAGGAAGCGGTCGTGGTCTACGACGTGCCGTTGCTCGTGGAGGCGCGGGTCGACGACCCATGGGACACGATCGTCGTCGCCCACGCGCCTCAGGCCGAACGGCGCCGGCGGCTGATCGAGATCCGCGGGATGGATGCGAACGCTGCTGACGCCCGCATCGCAGCGCAGGTGTCCGACGAGCAGCGACTCGCGATCGCGGATGCGGTGATCGACACCGCCGGCACGATCGCCGAGACGCACGCGCGGACCGACGCGCTCTGGGAGCGGATCCGCGCCCGGTGACCACCGAGCCCTTCGTCGGCCACGCACCTGGATCCCGCGGCTACCACCGTCTGATCGCCGGTCTCTTCTTCGCGGGCATCGCGACCTTCGCGCAGCTCTATTCCACGCAGGCGCTGCTGCCGCAGATCTCCGTCGACCTCAGCGTCGCACCGGCCACCGCCGCGCTCACCGTGTCCGCCGCGACGCTCGGACTCGCGGCGGCCGTGATCCCGTGGTCGATCGTCGCGGACCGGATCGGACGAGTTCCTGCCATGGCGATCGGCGTGATCGCCGCCACACTGCTCGGTCTGTGCGCGCCGCTGAGCACTGACATCCCGCTGCTCCTCGTGCTGCGCGCTGCCGAGGGCATCGCGCTCGGCGCCGTGCCGGCCGTCGCGCTCGCGTATCTGAGCGAAGAGGTGCGTCCGAGATACGCTGCAGCCGCCGCAGGGAGCTATATCGCAGGCACCACGGTCGGCGGGCTCTTCGGCCGCGTCGTGGCCGGCGTCATCGGCGAGATCACCGGGTGGCGCACCGGCGTGTGGGCGGTCGCGATTGCCTGCGCCCTGGCTGCAGCGCTCTTCCTCTGGCTGACCCCGAGGTCGCAGGGCTTCGTGCCGCACCGCCTCAGAGCCGAGCGCAGCGGCGGGGTGTGGAGCAGGCTGCTCCTCCCGCTGCGCTCGCCCCAGCTGCTCGCCGTCTACGCGCAGGGCTTCCTGCTGATGGGCGCGTTCGTCGCGATGTTCAACTACCTGGGCTTCCATCTCTCGGCGCCGCCGTTCCTGCTGCCCGCCTGGCTCGTCACACTGCTGTTCGTCGCCTACCTCGCCGGTACGGTCTCGTCGCCCTGGGCCGGGGGAATGGCATCGCGGCACGGAAGATACCCGGTGCTGATCGGATCGACGGTGATCATGGTAGCCGGCGCGCTCCTGATGCTCGTGCCGCAGATCGCGGCGGTGATCATCGGACTCATCCTGTTCACCGCCGGCTTCTTCGGCGCACACGCGATCGCCTCCGGCTGGGCGCCGGTCGCATCGGCGCCCGAGACCAGGGCACAGGCGTCGTCGCTCTACTACTTCGGCTACTACGCGGGGTCGAGTCTGTTCGGATGGGCCCTCGGACTCGTCTTCGGCGGTGCGAGCTGGGTGTGGTTCGTGATCCTGATCGCGGTGATGTGCGCCGCGGCCATCGCGATCGCCGTCGCAGGGCTGCGCTCGGCCCCGACAGGGCGCGTCTGAGCGGCGGCCTCTGGAAGAGTGGGAGGCATGACCCATCCTCTCCTCGCTGCATACGACGCGCAGCTGCGCACTGACGCCGAGACCGCGCACGCGCTGCCGAGCACGGTGAGCGGCCCGCTGCGCATGGCGGTGTTCCCCGGTGGGCGGGGGTTCGTCAGCTACGCCGACCTGCAGGAGGCGGATGCTGCGCAGATCGCTGTGCTCGTCGAGCTGGCCGTCGAACATTTCTGCGCCCAGGAGGGGATCACCGAAGTCGAGTGGAAGACGCGCGGCCATGATCGTGCGCCCGGACTGGTCGAGGCACTCACGGCGCACGGCTTCGTCGCAGAGGAGACCGAGTCGATCATGATCGGCGAGGCGGAGTCGCTGGCGCGGGACGTGGCGGTGCCCGACGGCATCCGAATCCGCCGCGCACGCACGGAGGCGGACGTCTGGGCGATGGAGGAGATGCAGGGCACGGTGTTCGGTGATCCGCACTGGCAGGTGCGTGCGGAGACGACCATGCAGCGGCTGCGGGCGGATGACGACGTGGAGCTCTGGATCGCCGAGGCCGAGGGCCGCATCGTGAGCGCTGGGCGTCTCGAGCCGGTCGGCGGCACGGAGTTCGCCGGGCTCTGGGGCGGTGCCACGCTGGAAGACTGGCGTGGACGCGGGATCTACCGCGCACTCACGGCTGAGCGGGCCCGATCTGCGCTGGCGCGCGGCAAGCGGTACCTGCACTCGGACTCGACGGAGTTCTCGCGACCGATCCTGGAGCGCTCGGGTCTCACTAAGGTCTCGACGACCACGCCCTATGTCTGGACGCCTCCGGCCGACTGAGCCTTCGCGCGACGACGGCGCGCCCGTCGCCGGATCAGCACGACCGCCGCGACGACGAGCCCGATCAGCAGGACGCCGGCGACGACCGGCACGATGATGGCTGCGGCCGCGAGCAGGAACGACGCGCCATCCTCCGCGGTGCTCAGCACCGGCGCTGCGAGACCGCCGGTGGTCGCGTTCGCGGCCACGCGGGCAGTGGCCTTCACGACGTGCACTGCCAGCGCGATGACGATGCCGCTGACGACGGGAACCCAGGATCCGTCGGCGAAGAACGACCCGGGGTCGGCGACGGTCTGTGCGCCCGCACCCGCGCCGAAGGCGATGCCGCCGGCGGCGGGACGGATGACGCTCTGCACGATGTCGTTCACCGAATCCAACGCCGGCACCTTGTCGGCGACGATCTCGAGGACGAGCAGTGCGCCCACGATCCACAGCGTGATGTCGCTGGACAGCCATGCCCAGCCGCCCGGCAGCTCGACCGCCGGCAGCAGCCGGTCTGCGAGCCCGAGCAGGAACAGCGGCATCCAGGCGTTGAGACCCGCGGCCGCCGCGAGGCTGGAGCCGACGACGAACTCGATCACGCTCTCACTCTAGGACGTCACGCTCCTGGCGTAGACGGCGCCGATGTCGGAGGGGCGGCCTACGCTGGAAGCATGCAACCCACGCGCAGTGTCCGCCCCTTCGAGGTCATCAGCGAGTACGCCCCGGCCGGCGACCAGCCGCAGGCGATCGCCGAGCTCGCGGCGCGCATCAACGCAGGAGAGACCGACGTGGTGCTGCTCGGCGCCACCGGTACCGGAAAGTCCGCGACGACCGCATGGCTGGTCGAGCAGGTGCAGCGCCCCACACTCGTCCTCGCGCACAATAAGACCCTCGCAGCACAGCTGGCGAACGAGTTCCGCGAGCTGATGCCGAACAACGCGATCGAGTACTTCGTCTCGTACTACGACTACTACCAGCCCGAGGCGTACGTCCCGCAGACGGACACCTTCATCGAGAAGGACTCCTCGATCAACTCCGAGGTCGAACGGCTCCGTCACTCGACGACGAACTCGCTGCTCAGCCGACGCGACGTGGTGGTCGTCTCGACCGTGTCCTGCATCTACGGTCTCGGAGCTCCTGAAGAGTACCTGCGCGCGATGGTCGCGCTGCAGGTGGGGGAGCGGTACGACCGTGACGCGCTGATCCGTCAGTTCATCGCCATGCAGTACAACCGCAACGACGTCGACTTCTCCCGCGGCAACTTCCGCGTGCGGGGCGACACGATCGAGATCATCCCGGTCTACGAAGAGCACGCGATCCGCATCGAGCTCTTCGGCGACGAGATCGAGGCGCTGTACTCGCTGCACCCGCTCACCGGAGAGGTCATCGAGAAGCTCGACGCCGTGCCGATCTTCCCTGCCTCGCACTACGTGGCCGGCACCGACGTCATCCAGCGCTCGATCGGCACGATCGAGCATGAGCTCGAGGAGCGCCTCGCCGAGTTCGAGCGTCAGGGCAAGCTGCTCGAGGCGCAGCGACTGCGTATGCGCACGACCTTCGACCTCGAGATGCTCCAGCAGCTCGGCTTCTGCTCCGGCATCGAGAACTACTCGCGACACATGGACGGGCGGATGCCCGGTGAGCCGCCGCACACGCTGCTCGACTTCTTCCCCGACGACTTCCTGCTCGTGATCGATGAGTCGCACGTGACCGTGCCGCAGATCGGCGCGATGTACGAGGGCGACGCATCGCGCAAGCGCACGCTGGTCGACCACGGGTTCCGTCTGCCGAGCGCGATGGACAACCGCCCGTTGCGGTGGGACGAGTTCAAGAACCGCATCGGACAGACGGTCTACCTCTCGGCGACGCCGGGCAAGTACGAGATGGGCATCGCTGACGGCATCGTCGAGCAGATCATCCGTCCGACTGGTCTCGTCGACCCGCAGATCATCGTCAAGCCCTCGAAGGGGCAGATCGACGACCTGCTCGAGGAGATCCGGATCCGCGTCGAGCGCGACGAGCGCGTGCTCGTGACGACATTGACGAAGAAGATGTCGGAAGAGCTCACCGACTTCCTCGGCGAGCACGGCGTGCGCGTGCGCTACCTGCATTCCGACGTCGACACGCTCCGCCGCGTCGAGCTGCTCAGCGAGCTGCGCGCGGGCGTGTACGACGTGCTGGTGGGCATCAACCTGCTCCGTGAAGGTCTCGACCTTCCCGAGGTGTCGCTGGTGGCGATCCTGGATGCCGACAAGGAGGGGTTCCTGCGCTCCGGCACGTCGCTGATCCAGACCATCGGTCGCGCGGCTCGAAACGTCTCGGGTGAAGTGCACATGTACGCCGACAAGATGACCGACTCGATGGCGAAGGCGATCGATGAGACCGACCGTCGTCGCGAGAAGCAGGTCGCCTACAACCTCGAGCACGGCATCGACCCGACACCGCTGCGCAAGCGCATCGCGGACATCACCGAGGTGCTGGCGCGCGAAGGCGCTGACACGGCCGACATGCTCGCCGGGCGCGGACGCGCGACAGGCAAGGGCAAGTCGCCGACGCCGAACCTGCGCCGCACCGGCATCGCTGCGGAAGGCGCTCAGCAGCTGGAGGCGACGATCCAGGATCTCTCCGACCAGATGCTCGCAGCGGCCGCAGAGCTGAAGTTCGAGCTCGCCGGGCGTCTGCGTGACGAGGTGCAGGACATGAAGAAGGAACTGCGAGCCATGGAGCGCGCAGGGCACGCCTGAGCCGAGGATGAGAGGCAGCGGAGATGGACGCATCGGGGGAGGAGCTCGCCGATCGTGTGCGGGCGCTGCTCGGGGTCGGTGACGACGTCGAGGAGAAGCGCATGTTCGGCACTCGTGCGTTCCTGATCGACGGGCACATCCTGGTGGGTGCGCGCACCGGCGGCGTGCTCCTCGTCCGGGTGCTGGAAGAGAACGGCGCAGCGCTGGTCACGCGACCGGGGGTCGCGGCAGCGGTGATGGGACCACGGACCATGGGCACCGGATGGCTTGATGTGTCGCCTGAGGCGATCGCCGACGACGAGTTGCTGATGGCGTGGCTCGACATCGCGAGGGAGGATTCCCCGCTGCTGCACTGATCGACGCGGTGTCGGTGCAGAGCCGTTTCCTTCGGGAGCGCTCAGGGGCAGTGCATCAGCGGCTTCGGCCCTGAACGGTCGATCTCGTGCTCGCTCATGCGCGCGCCGCACAGCGGGCAGGCCCGCTCTGCGCGTTCGGCTGGCGTGGGCGGCGGGGTCTTCTCGTAGGGTCCGACGGACGCAGGACCCGCGAGGCGGATCAGGTTCGTGTTCACCCAGGCGTACAACCCGCCGGCATCGCGGATGCGGTCGCGAAGTGGAAGGCGGGTGTGATCCTTGGACATGTTCCTTAGTGTACTAATGATTAGTGTCAATGTATAGTTGCCCTCGTGATGGCATCCGATGACCTCCTCCGTCTGGAGAACCAGCTCTGCTTCGCGCTCGTGACCGCGGCGCGCAACGTCGTCGCGATCTACCGGCCGATCCTCGAGCCGCTCGGGCTGACGCATCCGCAGTACCTCGTGATGCTGGCGCTCTGGGAGCGGGACCCCCGCACCCTGAACGATCTCGCGGCGGAGCTCGCGCTCGAACCGGCCACGGCGTCGCCTCTCGTGAAGCGGCTCGAGGCCGAAGGGTTGATCGCTCGCCAGCGCAGCAGCGAGGACGAGCGCAGGCTCGACATCACGTTGACGCCCGCCGGCCGTGCGCTGCGTGAGCGGGCGATCGATGTGCCTCGGCAGGTCATGGCGGCGGTCGGGATGGATATCGGTGAGATCTCCGCGCTCCGCGACGGACTCGGCCCGTTCGTGGGGCGCCGGACCGAGTTCGGCTGAGGCTCCCAGGGAGGGGCGGCCCCAATGTCGGTGGCCCCTCGTAGACTTGTGCGGTGCCTATCGTCCCCGTCGTCACCCCAGGAAAACTCAGTGTTCGTGGCGCCCGCGTCCACAATTTGAAGAACGTCGACATCGACATTCCGCGCGACTCGCTCGTCGTGTTCACCGGCCTGTCCGGTTCAGGAAAGTCGAGCCTCGCGTTCGACACGATCTTCGCCGAAGGGCAGCGTCGCTACGTCGAATCGCTGAGCGCCTATGCGCGCCAGTTCCTCGGCCAGGTCGACCGTCCAGACGTCGACTTCATCGAGGGGCTCAGCCCCGCGGTCTCGATCGACCAGAAGTCCACGAACCGCAACCCGCGCTCGACCGTCGGCACGATCACCGAGATCTACGACTACATGCGTCTGCTCTGGGCGCGCATCGGCATCCCGCACTGCCCCGAGTGCGGCGAGCGGATCCAGCGGCAGACGGTGCAGCAGATCGCCGACCAGCTCATGGAACTGCCCGAGCGCACCCGCTACCAGGTCGTCGCGCCCATCGTCTCGCAGAAGAAGGGCGAGTTCGTCGACCTGTTCAGCGAGCTCGGAGCCAAGGGCTACTCGCGCGCGATCGTCGACGGCGACCTCATCCAGCTGGCCGAGCCGCCGACGCTGAAGAAGAGCTACAAGCACGACATCGCCGTGGTGGTCGACCGCCTCGTCGCCTCCGACGACATCCTCGGCCGCGTCACCGACTCGGTCGAGACGGCGCTGGGCCTCGCCGGCGGTGTGGTGCAGATCAACTACGTCGACGGTGAAGGCGACGACGCGTGGCAGACGTTCTCCGAGAAGCTCGCCTGTCCCAACGGGCACGAGCTCACGCTCACCGAGATCGAACCGCGTACGTTCTCGTTCAACGCTCCGTTCGGCGCATGCCCTGCGTGCTCGGGCCTCGGCACGCGCATGTCGGTCGACGTCGACCTGATGCTCGGTGACGAAGACCTCTCGATCCGCGAGGGTGTCATCATCCCGTGGACCACGCAGGGCAAGGGACTGTTCCAGTATTACGAGCGGCTGCTCGAGGGGCTGTCCCGCGACCTCGACTTCTCGCTCGACACCCCGTGGAACAAACTGCATTCCGACGTGCAGGACGCCGTGCTCCGCGGCGAGAACTACAAGGTCACGGTCAAGTGGAAGAACCGCTACGGCCGCGAGATGCGCTACGCCTCCGGCTTCGAGGGCGTCGTGCCGTACATCGAGCGGCAGTACCTGCAAGCCGAGTCCGACACGCAGCGTGGTCGCTGGGGCGAGTACCTCCGCGAGGTCCCGTGCCCGGTCTGCAACGGCGACCGCCTCAAGCCGGAGGTCCTCGCGGTGCAGGTGCACGGCCACTCGATCGCCGAGGTCTCGCACCTGAGCCTCGCCGACGCGCGCGAGTTCATGGAAAAGCTCCGTCTCACCGACCGTGAGGCGCAGATCGCCGCCCAGGTGCTCCGTGAGATCCGGTTGCGGCTGGACTTCCTGCTGCAGGTCGGCCTCTCGTACCTGAACCTCAGCCGTTCGGCTGGCTCGCTCTCGGGTGGAGAGGCGCAGCGCATCCGCCTCGCGACGCAGATCGGGTCGGGCCTCACCGGCGTGCTCTACGTGCTCGACGAGCCGTCGATCGGTCTGCACCAGCGTGACAACCGTCGACTGATCGACACCCTCATCAAGCTGCGCGACCTCGGCAACACGCTGATCGTCGTCGAGCACGACGAGGAGACCATCGAGGCGGCCGACTGGGTCGTCGACATCGGCCCCGGTGCCGGCGTCAACGGCGGCGAGGTCGTGCACTCGGGTCCGTACTCGGCCCTGCTGGACGACAGCGCGTCGATGACCGGTGAGTACCTCTCAGGTCGCCGCGAGATCCCGATGCCGAAGAAGCGTCGCAAGATCGATCGGAAGCGACTGCTCAGCGTCGTGGGCGCACGCGCCAACAACCTGCAGAACGTCACGGCCGATTTCCCGCTCGGCGTGCTGACCGCCGTCACCGGTGTCAGCGGCTCCGGCAAGTCGTCGCTCGTGAACGACATCCTGTACCAGGTGCTCGCGTCGCGACTCAACGGTGCGCGCACCGTCCCCGGCAAGCACACTCGCGTGACAGGGCTCGACAACCTCGACAAGGTCGTGCACGTCGACCAGGCGCCGATCGGTCGCACTCCGCGCTCGAACCCCGCGACGTACACCGGCGTCTTCGACCGCATCCGCTCGCTGTTCAGCGAGACGCCGGAGGCGAAGGTCCGTGGCTATCAGCCCGGCCGGTTCAGCTTCAACGTCAAGGGCGGCCGCTGCGAGGCGTGCTCCGGCGACGGCACGATCAAGATCGAGATGAACTTCCTGCCCGACGTGTACGTCGACTGTGAGGTCTGCCACGGCAAGCGCTACAACCGCGACACGCTCTCGGTGCACTACAAGGGCAAGAACATCGCCGAAGTGCTCGAGATGCCGATCGAAGAGGCGGCCGAGTTCTTCGAGCCGATCCAGGCCATCCACCGCTACATGAAGACGCTGGTCGACGTCGGGCTCGGATACGTGCGGCTCGGCCAGTCGGCGACGACCCTGTCGGGCGGCGAGGCGCAGCGCGTCAAGCTCGCCACCGAGCTCCAGCGCCGCAGCAACGGCCGCAGCATCTACGTGCTCGACGAGCCGACCACCGGTCTGCATTTCGAAGACGTCCGGAAGCTTCTCGAGGTGCTGAACGGTCTCGTCGACAAGGGCAATACGGTGATCGTCATCGAGCACAACCTCGACGTGATCAAGTCCGCCGACTGGGTCATCGACCTGGGTCCTGAGGGCGGATCCGGCGGTGGCCAGATTCTCGCGACCGGGACGCCGGAGCAGATCGCACGCGTCGAGGAGAGCCACACCGGCCAATTCCTCGCGGAGATCCTCGGCGAAGGGCGCGCTGCGCGGAAGGCCAGTTGATGGCCGACGTGCTCGCGTACAAGCCGAGGCCGGGAGAGATCCCCACCAACCCCGGCGTGTACCGGTTCCGCGACGCCTCCGGGCGCGTGCTGTACGTGGGGAAGGCGAAGAACCTCCGTCAGCGGCTCTCGAACTACTTCGCGCCGCTGCGCACGCTGCACGAGCGAACCCGTCGCATGGTGACCACCGCCTCCTCGGTGGAGTGGACGGTCGTACCGACCGACGTTGATTCGCTGCAGTTGGAGTACATGTGGATCAAGGAGTTCGATCCGCCCTTCAACGTGCGGTACAAGGACGACAAGTCGTACCCGTTCATGGCGGTGACCCTTGGCGACGAGGCTCCGCGCGTGATCGTCACGCGCAACCACAAGATCCCCGGCGCGCGCTATTTCGGCCCGTACCCCAAGGTGTGGGCCGTGCACGAGACCATCGACCTGATGGTGAAGGCCTTCCCGATCCGTACCTGCAGCGACGCCAGCTACAAGCGGGCGATGCAGACAGGGCGGCCCTGCTTCCCAGGGCAGATCGGCAAGTGCGGCGGGCCATGCTCGATGACGGTGACGATCGACGAGCACCGGGCGATGGTGAACGACTTCGTCGCGTTCATGGCCGGCGGTGACGAGCGGTTCAAGCATGACCTCACGAAGCGGATGCAGGCGGCATCCGCGGCGATGGACTACGAGGCGGCCGCAAAGTACCGGGACAAGCTGTCCGCGATCGAGGCCGTGCTCGGCAAGAGCGCTCTCGTGCTCGCGCACGACGAGGACGCCGATCTCTTCGGCATCGCCGAGGACGAGCTGGCGGCAGCGGTGCAGCACTTCGTGATCCGCGGCGGTCGTGTGCGCGGCGTGCGCGCCCTCACGATCGAGAAGGAGATCGACATCACCCCCGGTGAGCTCGTCGATCAGGTGCTGCAGCGGGCATACGGCGAGGCGCAGGACGTGCCGCGCCGGATCCTGGTGCCCACGATGCCGGACGACGCGGCGGAACTCGAAGTCTGGCTCCGCGAACGACGCGGGAAGAAGGTCGAGCTCGCGGTCGCGCAGCGCGGACAGCGCGCAGATCTCATGCGCACGGCGACCCTGAATGCGCAGCAGGCACTGATCCGATACAAGACGCGCCGAACCAGCGACTATGTCGCGCGCACCCAGGCGCTCACCGACCTGCGGGATGCCCTCGGCATGGATGAAGCGCCGCTGCGCATCGAGTGCTTCGACATCTCGCACCTCGGCGGCACGAACGTGGTCGCCTCGATGGTCGTGTTCGAAGACGGGTTGCCCCGCAAAGACCAGTACCGCTCGTTCAACATCGCCGAGACGACGGACGACACCGACTCGATGTACCAGGTGCTCCGCCGTCGCCTCGCCTACCTCGACCGTCCTGATCCCGTCGTGGTCTCGGACGTCGACCCTGTCTCCGGCTCCGGGCTGTCCGACGCGGCGGCCACCGACGCCGTGTCGGCCGAATCCGCGGCACTGACGCCGGACGGCATGATCGTCGACGTCACTGCAGACGTGGTGGTGGAGAGCACGGTGAAGCGGAAGCCGCGGTTCGCCTATCCTCCGCAGCTGCTCCTGGTCGACGGCGGCAAGCCGCAGGTCGAGGCTGCCGCACGCGCCCTCGAGGACGCCGGGCACTCGGAGATCGCCGTCTGCGGCATCGCCAAGCGTCTCGAGGAGATCTGGCTGCCTGGCGAGGACTTCCCCGTGATCCTGCCCCGCACGAGCGAGTCGCTCTACCTGCTGCAGCGGTTGCGTGACGAGGCGCACCGCTTCGCGATCACGCACCAGCGCAAGCGCCGCCGCAACGACATCACGACCGTGCTGGAAGAGGTCCCAGGGCTCGGCGCATCGCGCATCAAGGTGCTGCTGAAGCACTTCGGATCCGTCACGGCACTGCGTTCCGCGCAGCCTGGCGAGATCGAAGAGGTGCAGGGGATCGGGCCTGTACTGGCACAGAACATCCACGCGCATCTCTCCACTCGATAGGCTGGTGGCCGGAGGGGGAGAGGGAGCAGGAATTCGATGACTGACAGCAGTGACAAGGGCCAGTTCCTCATTGTCACCGGTATGTCCGGCGCAGGCCGGACCACCGTCGCCAACGCGCTGGAAGACCTCGGCTGGTACGTGGTGGACAACCTCCCACCGCAGATCCTCAAACCGCTCCTCGAGCTCACCGACATGGGCGGCGACGCGCTTCCCAAGGTCGCTGCGGTCGTCGACATCCGCGGCCGCAATCTCTTCGACGACTTCCCGGAGGTGGCGAGGGCGCTCCGCGCGCGTCGCTCGCTCCGCGTGCTGTTCCTCGATGCGGCCGATGACGTGCTGGTGCGGCGCTTCGAGTCGGTGCGCCGCCCGCACCCGCTGCAGGGCGATGGCACGCTGCTCGACGGCATTCGCACCGAGCGGAACCGCCTCGCACCGATCCGCGAGGCCGCCGACATGGTGATCGACACCTCATCACTGAACATCCACCAGCTCGCGACCAAGGTCTCCGACCTGTTCTCCGAAGAGGGCGAGGCGCGACACCGGGTGACGCTGCTGAGCTTCGGGTTCAAGTACGGTCTCCCCACCGACGTCGACCTGGTGGCAGACATGCGGTTCCTCCCGAACCCGTTCTGGAACGAGGAGCTCAGAGGGCTCACCGGCCAGGACGAGGCGGTCCGTGACTACGTGCTGTCCAGGGAGGGGGCCGGCGAGTTCCTCGAGGCGTACTCCGCTGCGCTCGTCCCGGTGCTCGAGGGCTACCAGCGCGAGAACAAGAGCCACTCGACGGTCGCGATCGGGTGCACCGGCGGGAAGCACCGCTCCGTGGCGATGTCTGAAGAGCTCGCGCGTAGGCTGTCCGCGATCCCCGGTGTCGCGGTCAACGTCCGTCATCGGGACCTCGGGCGGGAGTGAGCAGGCCACCCGGCCGAGTAGGCTGGAGGTTTGCGCCGCGACCCGGCGCGTGAACGCAGAAGGAGTGTCGTGGCACTAACCACCGACGTCAAGGCTGAGCTCGTCAGCATCCGCAACGCACCCCCCACGGTGCGAGTCGCTGAGGTGACTGCGATTCTCCGGTTCGCCGGTGGATTGCACTCCATCGCGGGCCGGGTGGCCGTGGAAGCAGAAGTCGATGCCGAGACGCTGGCTCGCCGCGTCGCACGTGACCTCGCCGAGATCTACGGAGTGCGCCCCGAGATCGCCCAGGTGCAGTCCAGCACCGCGAACGAAGGCGCCCGCTGGGCCGTCCGCGTGATCGGCGCGGGGGAGACCCTCGCCCGTCAGACCGGCCTGCTCGACCAGCGCCGTCGTCCCGTCCGCGGTCTGCCCAACCGCCTGACCACCGGCTCCCGTGCGGAGATCGCCGGTCTCTGGCGAGGAGCGTTCCTCGCCGCTGGAACGCTCAGCGAGCCCGGGCGCTCCGCCATGCTCGAGGTCGTCTGCCCGTCGTCCGAAGCAGCCATGGCGCTCGTCGGCGCCGCGCACCGGCTCGGCGTCGCAGCCAAGGCACGCGAGGTTCGCGGCATGCCGCGCGTCGTCGTGCGCGAGGGCGAGGCGATCCGCACCGTGCTCGCCGAGATGGGCGCGCACAAGACGGCCGTCGCCTGGGAGGAGCTGCGTCAACGCCGCGAGGTCCGCGCCGGCGTCAACCGCCTCGTGAACTTCGACGACGCGAACTTGCGCCGCTCGGCTCAGGCCGCAGTCGCCGCGTGCGCCCGCGTCGAGCGCGCGCTCGAGATCCTCGCCGACGAGGTGCCCGATCACCTCCGCGTCGCCGGCGAGCTCCGCCTCGCGCACCGCGACGCGAGCCTCGACGAGCTCGGCCACCACGCCGACCCGCCGCTGACGAAGGACGCCGTCGCCGGCCGCATCCGCCGTCTGCTGGCGATGGCCGACAAGCGCGCCCAGCACGAGGGCATCCCCGGCACCGAGGCAGCCGTCCCCGCGGGTCTCGACGTCTGACCTGCCGCGAACATCATGGAAGCCGACCCCCGCGGGGGTCGGCTTTCTGCGTCATACAGGGGAAGGTTCGAGTGCCCTGACGCGTTGTCGTCACTAGGATGAGTTAAGTCCGCTCTGCGTCGCACATCGGTGGCGCGGAGGATCGGCAAGCGCCGCGGCGCGGCGCGGATTGGATGAAAGCGACATGGCGATTTACACGCTCCCCGACCTTCCTTACGACTTCGCAGCCCTGGAGCCGCACATCAGCGGCAAGATCATGGAGCTGCACCATGACAAGCACCACGCGACCTACGTCGCCGGCGCGAACACCGCGCTGGAGCAGCTCGCAGAGGCCCGCGACAGCGGCAACCTGGCGAACGTCAACAAGCTCGAGAAGGACCTCGCGTTCAATCTCGGCGGTCACGTCAACCACTCCATCTTCTGGACCAACCTGTCCCCGAACGGCGGAGGCGAGCCCGAGGGCGAGCTGAAGGCCGCGATCGACGAGTACTTCGGCTCCTTCGCGAAGTTCCAGGCGCACTTCACCGCTGCAGCCACTGGTATCCAGGGCTCCGGTTGGGCCGTCCTCAGCTGGGACTCGATCGGCTCGCGCCTGATCATCCAGCAGCTGTTCGACCAGCAGTCCAACACGGCTCAGGGCACGATCCCGCTGTTCCAGCTGGACATGTGGGAGCACGCGTTCTACCTCGACTACCTGAACGTCAAGGCCGACTACGTCAAGGCCGCGTGGAACATCGCGAACTGGGAGAACGTCGCCCAGCGCCTCGAGGTCGCCCGTCAGCAGACGAACGGCCTGCTGGTACTGTCGTAATCGGGTCGCGTCCCGGCGAGCCTGGCTCGCCGGGACGCCATCTCAGCCAAAAACCCCCCGCGCTCCGCGCCCAGAAATGTCGTGCGGAGCGCATCACGAGAAACAGGGAGACCTGAGTGTCTGTCAAGATCGGTATCAACGGCTTCGGCCGTATCGGGCGCAACTACTTCCGCGCGGCTCTCGCGCAGGGAGCGGACATCGAGATCGTCGCGGTCAACGACCTCACCGACAACAAGACCCTTGCCCATCTGCTGAAGTACGACTCCGTGGGCGGTGTCCTCGACGCGCAGATCAGCTACGACGACGACAGCATCACGGTCGACGGCAAGCAGATCAAGGCGTTCGCGGAGCGCGACCCCGCCAACCTCCCGTGGGGCGAGCTGGGCGTCGACATCGTCATCGAGTCGACCGGCTTCTTCACCAAGGCAGAGCTCGCGCGCAAGCACATCGACGCAGGCGCGAAGAAGGTCCTCATCTCGGCACCGGGCACCGGCGTCGACGGCACGTTCGTCATGGGCGTGAACGAGGACACGTACAACCCGGAGACGGATCACATCATCTCCAACGCCTCGTGCACCACGAACTGCCTGGCTCCGCTGGCGCAGGTCTTCAACGACGCGTTCGGCATCGACCGCGGCTTCATGATGACGGCCCACGCCTACACCGCAGACCAGAACCTGCAGGACGGCCCGCACAGCGACCTCCGTCGTGCACGCGCCGCCGCGATCAACATCACCCCCGCCTCCACCGGTGCCGCCAAGGCCATCGGCGAGGTGCTCCCGGAGCTCCAGGGCAAGCTGAGCGGCTCGTCGTACCGCGTTCCGGTTCCCACCGGCTCGATCGTCGACCTGACGCTGATCACGGACCGTGAGAACCTGACGGTCGACGAGGTCAACGAGGCGTACAAGAAGGCCGCTGCCGAGGGTCGCCTCGCCGGCTTCCTGCAGTACAACGAGGACCAGATCGTCTCCAGCGACATCGTGCACAACCCGCACTCCTCGATCTTCGACTCGACGCTGACCAACGTCAGCGGCAACCTGGTCAAGGTCTCCAGCTGGTACGACAACGAGTGGGGCTACTCCAACCGTCTCGTCGACCTCACCGAGTACGTCGCCGAGCGCATCTAAGCTCCGACACATGACTCTGCGCACCCTGGACTCACTGGGTTCGCTCGAGGGCAAGCGCGTCATCGTCCGTTGTGATCTCAACGTCCCGCTTCGGGATGGGATCATCACGGACGATGGCCGTGTCCGCGCCTCGCTGCCGACCCTCAACGCACTCATCAACGCGGGCGCCCGCGTCGTGGTGTGCTCGCACCTCGGACGCCCCGACGGTGCACCCGACCCCCAGTACAGCCTCGAGCCCGTGGCTCAGCGGCTGTCCGAACTGCTCGGCGCCCCCGTCGCGTTCGCGCGCGACACCGTCGGAGAGTCCGCCAAGGATGCCGTGGAGTCCCTCGAGGACGGCGGAGTCGTCGTCATCGAGAACCTGCGTTTCAACGCGGGTGAGACCGCGAAGGACGACGCGACGCGCGCGGCCTTCGCAGCCGAGCTCGCCGAACTCGGCGATGTGCTCGTCTCCGATGGCTTCGGCGTCGTGCACCGCAAGCAGGCGAGCGTCTACGAGCTCGCCGAGCTGCTGCCGTCTGCAGCCGGTCTGCTGATCGCAGCCGAGCTCGACGTGCTCGACCGTCTGACCGAGAACCCGGAGCGTCCCTACGCGGTCGTGCTCGGGGGATCGAAGGTCAGCGACAAGCTCGGGGTCATCTCGCACCTGCTGCCGCGCGTCGACCGCATCCTGGTCGGCGGCGGCATGCTGTTCACCTTCCTCAAGGCGCAGGGTCACGCCGTGGCCTCCAGCCTCCTGGAAGAGGACCAGCTCGAGACCGTCCGCGGCTACATCGCAGAGGCCGCTGAACGCGGCGTGGAGCTCGTGCTCCCGACCGATGTCGTCGTGGCCGCCTCGTTCGGCGCGGATGCCGCGCATGAGGTCGTGGCTGCCGATGCGATCGAGTCGACCGCGTTCGGTGCGTCCGGTATCGGCCTGGACATCGGTCCGGAGACGGCGGCGAAGTTCGCCGAGGTCATCCGCGGCTCGAAGACCGTGTTCTGGAACGGGCCCATGGGCGTGTTCGAGTTCCCGGCGTTCGCTGCCGGCACCAAGACGGTCGCCCAGGCGCTCACCGACGTCGACGGCCTCAGCGTCGTCGGCGGCGGAGATTCCGCGGCGGCCGTGCGTCAGCTCGGATTCACCGACGACCAGTTCGGTCACATCTCGACCGGCGGCGGCGCAAGCCTCGAGTTCCTCGAGGGCAAGAAACTACCCGGCCTGGAGGTGCTCGGATGGGCATAGCAACCCGTACCCCGCTGATCGCGGGCAACTGGAAGATGAACCTGGACCACCTGCAGGCGGTCGCGTTCGTGCAGAAACTGCACTGGACGCTCAAGGATGCCAAGCACGAGGACGGCTCGGTCGAGGTGGCGGTCTTCCCGCCGTTCACCGACATCCGCAGCGTGCAGACGCTGATCGACGCTGACAAGATCCCGTTCGCGCTCGGTGCGCAGGACATCTCGGCGCACGACTCCGGTGCGTACACCGGCGAGGTGTCGGGTGCGTTCCTGGCGAAGCTCGACGCGAAGTACGTCATCATCGGCCACTCGGAGCGTCGTGAGTACCACTCGGAGTCCGATGAGGTCGTCGCGTCGAAGGTGCAGGCCGCGCTGAAGCACGGACTCGTTCCGGTGATCTGCGTCGGCGAGACCTCGGAGGACCTCGAGAAGTTCGGCGCCAGCGCGGTGCCGGTCGGTCAGCTCGAGGTCGCGCTCAAGGGTCTTCCGTCTTCGGCAGACATCGTCGTGGCGTACGAGCCGGTCTGGGCCATCGGGTCCGGACAGGCGGCGACGCCGCAGCAGGCGCAGGACGTCTGCGCGACGCTCCGCGGCGTGGTCGCGAAGGTCCTCGGCGACGAGGCGGCGGCGCGCACCCGAATCCTCTACGGCGGATCGGTGAAGGCCGCGAACATCGCGAGCTTCATGCGCGAGCCCGACGTGGACGGCGCACTGGTCGGCGGCGCGAGCCTCGTGGTCGACGAGTTCGCGGCGATCATCCGCTTCGAGAAGCACGTCGGCGTGTGAGTGCGGCGGGGCTCCGGCCCCGCTGCACCGTATACTTGACCGTTACGGGGGCGCTCCTGCCCCAGCGAAAGGCTCTTTCTCGTGGCAATTCTCGAGTTCGTCCTGCAGGTGGTGCTGGGTATCACCAGCGTCCTGCTGACTCTCCTCATCCTCCTGCACAAGGGGCGCGGCGGCGGTCTGTCCGACATGTTCGGCGGAGGCATGACCTCGGCGGTCGGTTCATCCGGCCTCGCCGAGCGGAACCTCAACCGGTTCACAGTCGTGCTTGCTCTGGTGTGGTTCGTCGCGATCGTGGCACTGGGCCTCATCACGAAGTTCGAGGTGATCTGATGGCTACCGGTGGTAACGCAATCCGAGGTACCCGTGTCGGTTCCGGCCCCATGGGGGAGCAGGACCACGGGTATCACGCAGACCGCATCGCGGTGACGTACTGGGACGGGCTCGGCAACGAGACCACCCGCTACTTCGCTGCGGGGCTCCCTGAAGAGGAGATCCCGGAGACGATCGACCACCCGCAGTCGGGTCTGCCCGCAGGCCGCGACAAGGCGAACCCTCCGGCTCTCGCGAAGGCGGAGCCGTACAAGACGCACCTCGCCTATGTGAAGGAGCGCCGCACTGACGAAGAGGCCGTCCAGCTTCTCGACGATGCCCTGACTCAGCTGCGTGAGCGCCGGGGTCAGTGACCTCCATCTGACACGAGAAGGGGCCGTCGCGAGTGATCGCGGCGGCCCCTTCTGCGTTGTCGTCGCTCAGCGGCAGCCGGCCGCCGCATCGATGTAGCTCTGCGGCGGATAGCCGTATGCCCAGACACCGTTCGCGTCGTCGGTGTAGCCCATGCTGATCGCCCAGGCCGTCGCCCACTTCTCGATGCTGTCCTGCGTCGAGGCATCGTACATATCGGCGCACTTGACGCTGATCGCATGTCCGACCTCATGCACCACGAGCGCCTTGCTCCGGTCAGCCGGCCACTGCTCGGCGACCGAGTTGGAGAGCAGGATCACCGCGCGACCCGGCTCATCCCACCACCAGGTGGTGTATCCGCCCATGCCGCCGTCGTTGCCGTATCCGTTCACGATCGGGGCCCAGTCGAACTCGAGCAGCACGCCTGGCGCGATGGAACGGGCGAACGCCTCGATCTCGAGACGGGCGTTGTACAGCGGTCCTGCCTTCTCGGCGAGTTCGGCGTTCTCGGATTCGATGAGCTGCGCCGCCGCCGTCTGCAGGCTGCTGAAGCTGTCCGCCGCCTGCTGGTCGATCACGATCGTGGCGGTCGCGATCTCGGCCGCCTCGCGCAATGCGATGACGTTGTCGTTGCGCGCCGAGATGTGCGCGGACTCGAGTCCTGTCGCGTTGGCCGCGGCCACGCTGAGCGTCGCGAGGCCAGCATCGGTGAGTGATGCGGCGGCGGCGTCGATCTCCTCCGACTCGTCGCCGAGACGTGCGGTCAACGCGTCGAGCTCCTCGCGGTCCGCGGTGAGCGCGCTCGCCTCGCCGAACAGCTCCCAGAACCAGGTCGGCTTGTCACCGGGGGAGGGGATCGGCTCGGCGAGCGTGCGCTCGACGGCTGCGGCGACCTCGGACGCCGAGGTGCCGGCCGCAGCGAGCGCCTCATGCGACGCCGGGTCGACGAGTGCGCCGGTGTCGCTGTCGAGGATGAGGGTCGCGGCATCCGTGCTGCTCACCAGCACCTCGTTCGCATCGCGCACCGTGATCTTCGCCTCGGATGCGGTCGCGGCGGTGTCGCGGAGCTGCGCCTCGGCATCGTCGTAGCCGAGGTTGGAGGTGAGTTGGAGCGCGCTGATCGCCACGGCTGCGACCGCGGTACCCAGGATTCCGAACAGCAGGCCAGGGCGCTTCTTCCGTGTCCGCGCCACCGGCGACGCCGAAGCGGAGAATCGTGCTGGGAGTGCATGACCGCCGGGCGCACCGTCGAATCGGTTCTCATTCGGACTCGCTTCGGTCACAGCATCCTCCCTCGGCCTGCGCACGGGACCCATGCCGACCATGCGAGAAGTCTAGCCAGGAAGCGGAAAAGCCCCCGCTGACCGCGAGGGCTTTCCGAAAGGTGGAGGGGCTGACGAGAATCGAACTCGCATCATCTGTTTGGAAGACAGAGGCTTTACCACTAAGCTACAGCCCCGGATCCGAGCCACCGCAGTGACGTGGAAACCGACCTCTCGATCATAGCGGACTGTCGAGGGCGCTCGCGTCCGTTAGACTCGGTTGGGCTGAATCTGCATGCGGATTCCCCGGGGCGTAGCTCAGTTTGGTAGAGCGCCCGCTTTGGGAGCGGGAGGTCGCAGGTTCAACTCCTGTCGCCCCGACACGGCTCGACAAGCCTTCAAGCCGCGTGTCAGCGCGGAAACCACAAGGAGAACACACCAGCATGGCGAACAGCACCGTCGAGAAGCTGACCCCGACCCGGGTCAAGCTCAGCATCACGGTCACCCCGGACGACCTCAAGCCGAGCATCGCTCACGCATATGAGCACATCGCTCAGGACGTCCAGATCCCCGGATTCCGCAAGGGCAAGGTCCCAGCGCCGATCATCGATCAGCGCATCGGACGCGGCGCGGTCATCGAGCACGCCGTCAATGAAGGCCTCGACAAGTTCTTCCGCGAGGCGAGCGCAGAGCACAAGCTCCGCGTCGTCGGCCGTCCGGCAGCAGACATCACGCAGTGGCCGAACGAGAAGGACTTCTCGGGCGACCTGCTCGTCGACATCGAGGTGGACGTCCGCCCCGAGATCGAGCTCCCCTCGTACGACGGCATCACCGTGACCGTCGACGCTGTCGAGGCGGATGACGCTGCGCTCGACGCCGAACTCGACAACATGCGCGCCCGCTTCGGCACGCTCGTCCCCGTCGACCGCCCCGCGGCCAAGGGTGACTTCGTCGAGCTCGACCTCGTCGCCACGATCGACGGCGCCGAGATCGACCGCGCCGAGGGCGTCTCCTACGAGCTCGGCTCCGGCGAACTGCTCGAGGGCATCGACGACGCGATCGAGTCGCTCACCGCTGGTGAGGACACCACGTTCCGTTCGGCTCTCGTCGGCGGCGACCACGCCGGTTCCGAGGCCGAGGTCTCCGTGAGCGTCAAGGCTGTCAAGGAGCGCGAGCTTCCCGAGGCGGACGACGAGTTCGCGCAGATCGCGAGCGAGTTCGACACGATCGCCGAGCTGCGCGCCAGCCTGGCAGAGCGCGTCGCACAGCAGGGCGTGTTCACGCAGGGTTCCGCCGCGCGCGACAAGCTCGTCGAGGCGCTGCTCGAGCAGATCGAGATCCCCGTTCCGCCGAAGCTCATCGAAGACGAGGTGCACAACCACCTCGAGGGCGAGAACCGCCTCGAGGACGACGTGCACCGCGCCGAGGTCACCGAGGCGAGCGAGAAGCAGTTCCGCACGCAGGTGCTGCTCGACACGATCGCCGAGCAGGCCGATGTGCAGGTCTCGCAGGAGGAGCTCAGCCAGTACCTCGTGCAGTCCGCTGCGCAGTACGGCATGGCTCCCCAGGAGTTCGTCGAGGCGCTGCAGTCCTCGAACCAGCTCCCGGCTCTCGTCGGTGAGGTCGCGCGCAACAAGGCGCTCGCGATCGCACTCGGCAAGGTGAAGGTCGTCGACACCAACGGCAAGCCCGTCGACCTGTCCGACTTCATCGTCACGGACGATGAGGCTGAGGCAGACGAGACTCCGGCCGAGGAGAAGCCGGCCAAGAAGGCTCCGGCCAAGAAGCCCGCCGCCAAGAAGGCTCCGGCCAAGAAGGCGGACGCTGCCGAGGCTGAAGAGTCCGCAGCCGAGAAGGCTCCGGCCAAGAAGCCCGCTGCCAAGAAGCCTGCTGCCAAGAAGGCACCCGCGAAGAAGGCCGCCGACGCGGCGGAGTGATCGCGAAGCGATTCTGAGAGGGGCGGATGCTGCGGCATCCGCCCCTCTTTCGTCACACGAGGAGGACGAACATGAGCGACTGGGATGACCGGGTGGCCGAGATCTGGGCCGACGAGGCCCTGACCGACCAGGAACGGATCGCACGGATCGACGCCGTGGCCGCCGAGCGGCCGGAGGATGACGCGCGAGCGCTGTTCGAGCGCGCAGGCGCACGCGACTCCGCCGGCATCGAGACCGAGGCGGAGCCGCTCTACCGCGCGGCCTTGGCCGCAGGGCTCGACGAGGAGCATCGACCCCAGGCGGTGATCCAGCTGGCCAGCACGATCCGCAATCTGGGCCGGGTCGAGGAGTCGCTCGAGATGCTGCGCGCGGAATACGAGCGCGGCGGGCCGTTCAACGATGCCGCCGCGGCGTTCTACGCGCTGGCGCTGGTGTCGCGCGGCGATGCCGTGCAGGGAGCCGCGATCGCCCTCACCGCCCTCGCGCCGCACCTGCCGCGGTACACACGATCGGTCACCGGATACGCGAGCGAGCTCACGGGTCCGCCACGTTGATATGCCGACGGCGAACACGGCCTGAGCGCCGCGTCGTCGCCGGTAGATTCGAAGCACGAACACGGAAACAGGAGCTGAAATGGCTGCAGAACCCCTTGTCGCGACGAGCGTCTTCGACAGGCTGCTGAAGGATCGCATCATCTGGCTTGGTTCAGAGGTGCGTGACCAGAACGCCAACGAGATCTGCGCGAAGATCCTTCTTCTCGCCGCGGAGGACTCAGAGAAGGACATCTACCTCTACATCAACTCGCCCGGTGGCTCCATCACCGCGGGCATGGCGATCTACGACACGATGCAGTTCGTCCCGAACGACATCGTGACCGTCGGAATCGGCATGGCGGCATCGATGGGCCAGCTGCTGCTCACCAGCGGCACCAAGGGCAAGCGCTACATCACGCCGAACGCGCGTGTTCTGCTGCACCAGCCGCACGGTGGCTTCGGCGGCACCTCGAGCGATATCCAGACGCAGGCGCAGCTCATCCTCTCGATGAAGAAGCGCCTCGCCGAGATCACGGCGTCGCAGACCGGCAAGTCGGTCGAGCAGATCAACGCCGACGGAGACCGCGACCGCTGGTTCACGGCTGACGAGGCCCTCGAGTACGGCTTCGTCGATCACATCCGCGAGCACGCCAGTGACGTCGCCGGCGGCGGCGGCACTGCGGACGACGCAGAGTAATCCGGATTCGAGAGGACACCATGTACACGCCCACTTTCCAATCCGCAGGCAACATGCCTTCCAGCCGTTACGTGCTCCCGCAGTTCGAGGAGCGCACGGCATACGGGTTCAAGCGTCAGGACCCCTACAACAAGCTCTTCGAAGACCGCGTGATCTTCCTGGGTGTGCAGGTCGACGACGCGTCAGCCGATGACGTGATGGCGCAGCTGCTCGTCCTGGAGAGCCAGGACGCCGAGCGGGACATCACGATGTACATCAACTCGCCCGGTGGCTCATTCACGGCCATGACGGCGATCTACGACACGATGCAGTACGTCGCGCCGCAGATCCAGACCGTCGTGCTCGGCCAGGCGGCCTCGGCTGCATCAGTGCTGCTCGCGGCCGGTGCACCCGGCAAGCGTCTCGCGCTGCCGAACGCACGTGTGCTGATCCACCAGCCCGCCATGGGCGAGGCAGGGCAGGGCCAGGCATCCGACATCGAGATCCAGGCGGCGGAGATCCTCCGCATGCGCACCTGGCTCGAGGAGACCATGGCCAAGCACACGGGTCGGCCGGTGGAGAAGGTCAACCGCGACATCGATCGCGACAACATCCTCTCCGCCGAGCAGGCGCTCGAGTACGGCATCGTCGACCAGGTGCTCACGACGCGCAAGCGCGTCTGAGAGTCCTCCACGAAGGGGCGGCAGTCATCGCGACTGCCGCCCCTTCGTCGTGCGAGCGGCAGATGTGCACGCCGTCCGTGGGGGAGTGCTCATATGAGCAGGAGCCTGCACGGAAGGGTGATCCGCCGTACGCTGGACACGGAAGGAGGATGCCGTGAACGAAGAACTGCTGATGGTCCGGATCGCCGAGCTGTACTACGACGAGGACAAGACCCAGGACGAGATCGGCGCCCTCCTCAAGGTGTCGCGCTGGAAGGTGGGCCGTCTGCTCACCCAGGCCCGCGAACGCGGCATCGTCCGCATCGAGATCGTGCACCCTCGGGCCCGTCGCCTCGGCCTCGAGCGCCTGCTCGTCGAGCGCTATGGCCTCGCTGAAGCCGTCGTCGTGCCCTCACCGGACGGCGATGACGGCACCCTCGAGCGTGTCGCACAGGCGGCCGCCGACTATCTCACGGCGCTCCGTCCCGTTCCCCGCACGCTCGGCGTGAGCTGGGGGCGCACGCTCCGGGCCGTCGCTGAGGCGCTGCCGGACGGCTGGGCCAGCGGGGTCACGGTCGTGCAGCTCAACGGGGGAGTGAGCCTCAACCGCCGCTCCGGCGGTGCCGCAGGTCTTGCGGTCACGATCGCCCAGCGGGCATCCGGCCACGTCTCGCTGCTGCCGAGCCCGGCGATCCTGGAGCGCGTCGAGACCAAGCAGGCGATCGAGGCGGATCGCACCGTCGCCGGCATCCTCGAAGAGGCAGCGGAAGCGCAGGCGTTCCTGTTCACCGCGGGCCCGAGCGATGCGAGCTCCGCCCACGTCGAGAACGGCTACCTCTCCGTCGAGGATGTCGAGGAGCTCGCCCGCCGCGGCGCGGTCGGCGATGTCCTCGGACGCTACGTCGACGCCGAGGGCAACATCGTCGACTCGCAGCTCGACGCCCGCACGGTCGGAGTCGGACTGGATCGCCTGCGCGCAGCGCAGCGTGCGATCTTCGTCACGGCCGGCCGGGCCAAACATGACATCGCGCGCACGGTCGTCGCCAGCGGCCTGTGCAGCGTTCTGGTGACCGATGAGACCACAGCACGAGCATTGTTGGAGGAACAGTGACGACCCAAGAACTGAGCCGCAGGACGGCGGTGGATGTCCTCGGCGGTGAGCCGGACGACGCCACGCTGCGCCGCTTCCTGCATGGACTTCCGGGTGTCGACGCGGTCGGGCTGGAGCAGCGCGCTGCCGGTCTCGGCACGCGGTCGATCAAGACCACGTCGAAGGCCTGGGCCCTCGACACGATCATCAAGCTGATCGACCTCACCACGCTCGAGGGATCTGACACCCCCGGCAAGGTGCGTTCGCTCGTCGCCAAGGCGAAGAACCCGGATGCCGCTGACCCGTCGACCCCCAGGGTCGCCGCCGTCTGCGTCTACGGCGACATGGTGCCGGATGCAGTGGCCGCTCTCGGTGCGCTGCACGGCGACCCGGACGACGGGTTGATCTCGGTCGCCGCCGTCGCGACCGCGTTCCCGAGCGGACGCTCCTCGCTCGCCATCAAGCTCGCCGACACGGCCGAAGCCGTCGCGGCCGGCGCCGACGAGATCGACATGGTGATCGACCGCGGGGCGTTCCTGTCCGGTCGCTACGGCCTCGTCTACGACCAGATCGCCCAGGTCAAGGAGGCGTGCCGTCGTGAGGACGGCTCCTACGCCTCGCTCAAGGTGATCCTCGAGACCGGCGAGCTCAACACCTACGACAACATCAAGCGGGCATCCTGGCTCGGCATCCTCGCCGGTGGCGATTTCATCAAGACCTCAACCGGCAAGGTGCAGCCGGCCGCGACGCTGCCGACCACGCTGCTGATGCTCGAGACCGTGCGCGACTGGCACCGCGGGACGGGCGAGAAGATCGGTGTGAAGCCGGCCGGCGGCATCCGCGCATCGAAGGATGCCGTGAAGTACCTCGTCACGGTCGCCGAGACGGTCGGCGAGGAGTGGCTCCAGCCGCATCTCTTCCGCTTCGGCGCTTCGAGCCTGCTGAACGACGTGCTGCTGCAGCGCCAGAAGCTCACCACCGGCCACTACTCCGGCCCCGACTACGTCACGATCGACTAGGAGCGCACATATGTCATTCCTGGAATACGCGCCGGCTCCCGAGTCCACCGCGCTCCTGAACCTCAAGGACAGCTACGGCCTGTTCATCGACGGCGAGTTCGTCGACGGCACCGGCGACAGCTTCACCACCATCTCTCCGGCGACGGAGCAGCGCATCGCCGAGATCGCCTCGGCCAGCGACGAGGACATCGACCGTGCCGTCGCGGCAGCCCGTCGCGCGTACGAGAAGACCTGGTCGAAGATGAGCGGCCGCGACCGCGGCAAGTACCTCTTCCGCATCGCCCGCCTCGTCCAGGAGCGCGCCCGCGAGCTCGCGGTCGCCGAGAGCCTCGACAACGGCAAGCCGATCAAGGAGAGCCGCGACGTCGACGTGCCGCTCGTCGCCTCCTGGTTCTTCTACTACGCGGGATGGGCCGACAAGCTCGATCACGCGGGCCTCGGGGCGAACCCCCGTGCGCTCGGCGTCGCCGGCCAGATCATCCCGTGGAACTTCCCGCTGCTCATGCTCGCGTGGAAGCTCGCCCCGGCGCTCGCTGCCGGCAACACGGTCGTGCTCAAGCCCGCAGAGACCACGCCGCTGACTGCGCTGATCTTCGCCGAGATCCTGCAGCAGGCCGATCTGCCGGCCGGCGTCGTGAACATCGTCACCGGCGCGGGTGCCAGCGGAGCATCCCTCGTGCGTCACCCTGACGTCGACAAGGTCGCCTTCACCGGTTCCACCGGCGTCGGGCGCGACATCGCCCGTGCGGTCGCAGGAACGAACAAGAAGCTCACGCTCGAGCTCGGTGGGAAGGCGGCGAACATCGTCTTCGACGACGCGCCGATCGACCAGGCCGTCGAGGGCATCGTGAACGGCATCTTCTTCAACCAGGGACACGTGTGCTGCGCCGGCAGCCGTCTGCTCGTGCAGGAGTCGATCCACGACGAGGTCATCGACCGGCTCAAGTCGCGTCTCTCGACCCTGCGTCTCGGCGACCCGCTCGACAAGAACACCGATATCGGAGCGATCAACTCCGCCGCCCAGCTGGCGCGCATCCGCGAGCTCAGCGACATCGGCGAGGCAGAGGGCGCAGAGCGCTGGACCGCGGACTGCGCGATCCCGGACACGGGCTTCTGGTTCGCCCCGACGATCTTCACCGGCGTCGAGGCTTCGCACCGGATCGCCCGCGACGAGGTGTTCGGCCCCGTGCTGTCGGTGCTCACCTTCCGCACACCGGCCGAGGCGATCGCCAAGGCGAACAACACCCCGTACGGCCTCTCCGCCGGCATCTGGTCGGACAAGGGATCGCGCATCCTCGCGGTCGCCGACCGTCTGCGCGCCGGCGTGGTGTGGGCGAACACGTTCAACCGTTTCGACCCGTCGAGCCCGTTCGGCGGATACAAGGAGTCCGGATACGGCCGCGAGGGCGGACGTCAGGGCCTCACCGCATACCTGAAGGGAGCCTCTTCGTGAGCAAGCGACTGAGCGTGCCGAAGACGTACAAGCTGGCGATCGGCGGGGCGTTCCCGCGCAGCGAGTCCGGCCGCACCTATGAGGTGCTGTCACCGAAGGGCGCGTTCCTCGCGAACGCCGCCCAGGGATCGCGCAAGGATGCCCGCGATGCGGTCGTCGCCGCGCGTGCCGCAGTGAAGGGCTGGTCGGGTGCGACCGCCTACAACCGCGGACAGGTGCTCTACCGTGTCGCCGAGGTGCTCGAGGGCCGCCGCGCGCAGTTCATCGACGAGATCGTGGCACAGGAGGGAGTCTCCTCCTCTGCCGCGGCGTCGCAGGTCGACGAGGCCATCGACCTCTGGGTCTGGTACGCGGGCTGGTGCGACAAGTACGCCCAGGTCGCGGGCAACGCGAACGCGGTCTCCGGGCCCTACTTCAACATCTCGGTCCCTGAGCCGACCGGTGTCGTCGCGATCATCGCCCCGCAGGATTCCGCGCTGCTCGGTCTCGTCTCGGCCGTGGCGCCTGCGCTCGTCGCCGGGAACACGGTCGTGGTGGTCGCGAGCGAGCGGCATCCGCTCTCCGCGATCAGTCTCGCCGAGGTCCTCGCCACCAGCGATGTGCCGGGAGGCGTCGTGAACGTGCTCACCGGTTCACCGGCCGAGATCGCGCCGTGGCTCGCCTCGCACCAGGACGTGAACGCGCTCGATCTCGCCGGGGCGGGCAGCCTCGACTGGGTCGACCTGCAGATCGCAGCCGCTGACACGCTGAAGCGCGTGCTCACACCTGGCGACGTCGTCGCATCCCCTGAGCGCATCACGGCGTTCACAGAGATCAAGACGGTGTGGCACACCAAGAGCATGGTCTGAGAGATCGGATGCGGAGGGGCCGCGGCGCGCGCGAGCGGCCTCGGCCCCTCTGCCGTGTTCCGACGCGTCACCGGCAAGTCCGCGCCAATGCGTCCAGGTGTCGGATGCAGCGGTTAGGCTCGGATGACGATCTCTGGATCCCCCTAGGAGGACGCGCATGGCCCGTATCGGTGAAAGCGCTGACCTGTTCAAGTGCTCATTCTGTGGAAAGAGCCAGAAGCAGGTGCAGCAGCTCATCGCTGGCCCCGGTGTGTACATCTGCGACGAGTGCGTCGAGCTGTGCAACGAGATCATCGAAGAGCGGATGGCCGAGTCCTCCGCCGACGGTGTGGCCGAGTTCGAACTGCCCAAGCCGCGTGAGATCTTCTCGTTCCTCGAAGAGTACGTCGTCGGGCAGGAGCCGGCGAAGCGTGCGCTCTCGGTCGCGGTCTACAACCATTACAAGCGCGTCCGCGCCCACGGCACTCTGCAGACGGCGGAGCAGAAGGCCGAAGAGGTCGAGATCGCCAAGAGCAACATCCTGCTGATCGGGCCGACCGGCTGCGGCAAGACGTACCTGGCGCAGACGCTCGCGAAGCGCCTGAACGTGCCCTTCGCGGTCGCTGATGCCACCGCCCTCACCGAGGCCGGCTACGTCGGAGAAGACGTCGAGAACATCCTCCTCAAGCTCATCCAGGCCGCCGACTACGACGTCAAGCGCGCTGAGCAGGGCATCATCTACATCGACGAGGTCGACAAGATCGCCCGCAAGGCGGAGAATCCCTCCATCACGCGCGACGTCTCCGGTGAAGGTGTGCAGCAGGCGCTGTTGAAGATCATCGAGGGCACGGTCGCATCGGTGCCCCCGCAGGGTGGCCGCAAGCACCCGCACCAGGAGTTCCTGCAGATCGACACGACGAACGTGCTGTTCATCGTCGCTGGCGCGTTCGCAGGCCTCGAAGACATCGTGTCGTCTCGCGTCGGCAAGCACGGCATCGGCTTCGGTGCTCCGCTGCACGACAAGACCAAGGACCTCGACCTGTTCAGCGAGGTGCTGCCGGAGGACCTCCACAAGTTCGGACTCATCCCCGAGTTCATCGGTCGTCTGCCCGTCGTCACGAACGTCTCGCCGCTGGATCAGGACGCGCTCATGGAGATCCTCACGGGTCCTCGCAACGCGCTCGTGAAGCAGTACCAGCGCATGTTCGAGCTCGACGGCGTGCAGCTCGAGTTCGACGAGGAGGCGCTGCGCTCGATCGCGGACCTCGCAGTGGAGCGCAAGACCGGCGCCCGCGGACTCCGCGCGATCCTGGAGGACGTGCTCGGACCGATCATGTTCGAGATCCCCTCGGCCGACGACGTCGCGAAGGTCGTCATCACCCGCGCCGCGGTCGACGAGGGTGCGCCGCCGACCATCGTGCTGGAGCGCAAGCGCAAGAGCGCGTGACTGCGCGCCCCGAACCCTGGCAGGTCGTCTCCAGCCGGGTCGTCGTGGCGGACCAGTGGGTGCATCTGCGGGCGGACGACTGCCGCACCGTCGACGGCCGGCGCATCGAGCCCTATTACGTGCTGGAGTACGGTGACTGGGTGTCGGTGCTGGCCCTGAACGTCGACGGCGACGCGGTCGTCGTCGAGGAGTACCGGCACGGGGCCGGCGTGGTCGCGCTCGGCACCATCGGGGGTGGCGTCTCACCCGGTGAAGACGCGCAGGATGCCGCACGACGCGAACTGCGGGAAGAGACCGGCTACGAGGCCGCAGAGATGATCGATCTCGGGGTCACCTGGGCGAACTTCGGCAACCAGACGAACCGTGTGCATCACTTCCTCGCGCGCGGATGCGCGGGGGTCGCTGAGCAGTCGCTCGACGAGAACGAGACCATCGCGGTGCATGTGCTCCCGATGGACGATCTGCGTGAGCGCCTCTGCTGCAGAGCTACCACCAGCTGACCTGGTTCAAGGCGAGGGAGTGGCTCGCCCGCTGACTCCGGGTCGCTCCGCCGGGCTCAGGCCTCGAGCCCGCGGCGCTTCAGCAGCGGCTCGATATCGGCGACCCGGCCGCGGAAGTCGTGGTACGCCTCGAGCGGATCCTTGGAGCCGCCGACGCCGAGGAGTCGTTCGCGGAACCAGTCGCCGTTGTCTCGCGTGAGACCGCGGTTCTCCTTGAACCATTCGACCGTGTCGGCGTCGAGGACCTCGCTCCAGATGTAGGAATAGTAGCCAGCGCTGTATCCGCCCGAGAACACGTGCGCGAAGTAGGTCGACGAGTAGCGCGTCGGCACCCTCGGGTTGTCGAGGCCGATGTCCGCGAGCGCGTGCGCCTCGAATGCGGCGACGTCATCGATCTCGGCATCCGTCCCGATCCGATGCCAGGCCTGATCCAGCCAGGCCGCTGCGAGGTACTCGCTCGTGGCGTGCCCCTGGTCGAACGTCTCAGTGGCACGAAGCCGATCGATGATCGCCGGATCCAGCGGCTGGCCCGTCTCGAAGTGACGTGCGTAGTTGTCGAGCACCTCGGGCCAGAGGATCCACATCTCGTTGACCTGGCTGGGGAACTCCACGAAGTCGCGGAACACGTTGGTACCGGCGAAGTGCGGGTACGTCACGGTCGCGAAGAGGCCATGCAGCGCGTGGCCGAACTCGTGGAAGAGCGTCGTGACCTCGTCGAGCGTGAGCAGCGTGGGCGCCCCGTCGCCGGGCTGGGGCACGTTGAGATTGTTGACCACGACCGGTGCGGTGCCGCGAAGCCTGGACTGGCTGACGATGGGGTTCATCCAGGCGCCGCCGCGCTTCGAGTCGCGCGTGTAGAGGTCGAGGATGTACAGGCCGAGCGCGCTACCGTCGGCGTTGCTGACCTCGAACACCCTGGCACCGGGGTGGTACGAGCTCAGATCGTGGCGCTCGACGAACGTCACGCCGTAGAGGCGCGTCGCCGCGAAGAAGACGCCGTCCTGCAGGACCCGCTCGGCTTCGAACCACGGGCGGAGCGCGCTCGTGTCGATGTCGTAGGTCGCAGCGCGGACCTTCTCGGTGTAGAACGCCCAGTCGTGGGATTCGACGGGGAACGGCTCCGTCTCGATCTCGTCGATGATCGCCTGCAACGACTGCTGCTCGGCGAGCGCATTGCGGGTGGACGGTGCGGCCAGGGCGCGGAGCATGTCCTCCACGGCCTGCGGGGAGCCAGCCGTCTCATCGGCGGTGACGTACGCGGCGTGCGACGGGTAGCCGAGCAGTGCAGCACGCTCGGCGCGCAGGCGCACGATCTGGAGGAGGACCGGTCGGTTGTCGTTCGCGTTGTCCCGTGAGCCGCGGGCCTGCGACGCCTCCATGATGCGCCGGCGAGATGCGCGGTCGCGCAGCTGCGCGAGGTACGGGTGCCCGGTGAACAGGGTGAGCGAGACGAGATACTTGCCGTCGAGACCGCGCTCGGCTGCGGAACGTGCGGCTGCCGAGAGCTCGCCGGCGCCGAGGCCATCCAGCTCCTCTGCCGAATCGAACACGACCGCAAGGTCGTTCGTGTCTGTGAGCAGGTTGCGCTCGAAGGTGTTGCTGAGGGTGGACAGCTGCTGGTTGAGCAGCGTCAGGTGCGCCTTCGCCTCGTCGCCCAGCGCAGCGCCCGCATGCGTCATCTCACGGTGGTGCCGTTCGACGAGGTACCTCTGCTCATCGTCCAGCTCGAGCGCGTCCAGCTGGGCGTGCACCTGCTCCACCCGCCAGTACAGCGCGCTGTCGAGCCGCACGGCGTCGTCGTGCGCGGCCATGAGCGGCGCCAGCTGTTCGTCGACCGCCTGGATCTCCGGCGTGGCATCCGCGGAGCTGACCGTGTAGAACGCGTGCGCCACTCGATCGAGCAGCTCGCCGGCGCGCTCGATCGCCTCGATCGTGTTCTCGAAGGTGGGCATCGAGCGCACCATCGTGATTCGGGAGATCTCCTGCAGATGCTCGGCGAATGCGGCCTGGAACGCGGGGAGGTAGTGCTCTGGACGGATCGCGCGATAGTCCGGGATGCCGTAGGGCAGCGTCGAGGGCTGGAGCAGCGGGTTCGAGGCATCGGTCGTCATCCTCCGAGCCTAGCCACCGCGACCCGATCCGGGACGCAGGAACCACGAGGCCGCGGTCGCGACCGCGGCCTTGAGTCAGTCCTCGAACGGGCGGGCGACCACGTCGCCCGATGCCGTCTGCAGGACCTCCCACCCGGCGTCGAGCTCGGCGATCGCTCGCCCCTCGAGCCAGGTGAGCGTCCAATGACCCGTCAGACCCCGTCCCTCGACCTCGGCGATCGCGGGCCGGAGCGAGGCCGGTACCGACGCGGGTGCCTCGGTGCCGGTCGCCCAACGCGTGCCGAGCTGCATCAGGACTCCTCGACGGGCGCGAGCTCGATCGCGGTGACCGCGAACGCCTCGGCCTCGCTGAACTCCAGCTCGGCGATGCGTCCGACGGCGCGGAGATCGTCCGCCGCTGCGCGCAGCGCCTCGAGCTTCGCGGCGGGAGCAGCGATCGCGGCGCGTGCCACCGGCGTCTTCTGCGAGGCCTTCGCCTCGGTCTTCGCGCGGCGGATGCCGATCAGCGCCTCACTCGCCGCTGCGAGCACGGCGGGGTCGCCGTCGAGTCCGAGCGCCTCCGGCCACGCGGCCGTGTGGATCGAGCCCTCTTCGAACCACGACCAGGCTTCCTCGGTCGCGAACGACAGGACCGGAGCCAGCAGGCGCAGCAGGGCGGAGAGCGCGAGACGCAGACCGAGCGCCGCGGATGCCTGACCCGCATCGTTCTGGTTGTACGCGCGCTCCTTCACGAGCTCGAGATAGTCGTCGCAGAACGTCCAGAAGAACGCCTCGGTGAGCTCGAGCGCGCGGGCCTGGTCATAGTTCTCGTACGCGGCGGTGGCCTCGGCGATCACGCGGTCGAGCGTCGCGAGCATCGAGGCGTCCAGCGCGTGGGTGACCTGTGCGCCCTCGGGCACCGGGAACGACAGCACGAACTTCGCAGCGTTCAGGACCTTGATCGCCAGACGGCGACCGATCTTCACCTGCGTGGGGTTCTGCGGGTCGAATGCGGCATCCGTCCCGAGACGGCTCGACGCCGACCAGTAGCGCACGGCATCCGATCCGTGGGCATCGAGGATGTCTGCCGGGGTGACCACGTTGCCCTTCGACTTCGACATCTTCTTGCGGTCGGGGTCGACGATGAAGCCGGAGATCGCGGCGTTGCGCCACGGTGCACGGTCGTCCTCCAGCGTGGAACGCAGCATGGTCGAGAACAGCCAGGTGCGGATGATGTCCTGGCCCTGCGGACGCAGGTCGAACGGAGCAGTGAGGTTCCAGAGCTCCTCATCGCGCTGCCAGCCGCCGGCCAGCTGCGGGGTGAGGGACGACGTCGCCCAGGTGTCGAGGATGTCGGCCTCGGCATCGAAGCCGCCCGCGACGCCGCGCTGGTCCTCGGTGTAGCCGGCGGGCACGTCGATCGTCGGGTCGATCGGCAGCGATGCGTGGTCGGGCGTGAGCACCCGGTCGTAGTCGCGGTCGCCGTTCTCGTCGAGGCCGTACCAGAGCGGGATCGGAACGCCGAAGAAGCGCTGACGTGACACGAGCCAGTCGCCCGTGAGGCCGCCGACCCAGTTCTCGTAGCGCACGCGCATGAAGTCGGGGTGCCAGGTGAGCTCCGTGCCGCGGCCGATCAGCTCGTCGCGCAGGTCGGCGTCGCGGGCGCCGTTGCGGATGTACCACTGGCGGGTCGACACGATCTCGAGCGGGCGATCGCCCTTCTCGAAGAACTTCACGGCGTGTGTGAACTGCTTGCCGACGGCGGTCATGTCGCCGGTCTCCTGCAGCTTCTCGACGATGGCCTTGCGGGCGCTGAACACGGTCTTGCCGGCGAGTTCCGCGGCGTACCAGTCAGCGGCATCCGCGTCGGCGACCGACTCGGGGGCGGTCGGCAGGAAGCGTCCGTCCAGGCCGATCGTGGTCATGTTCGGCAGGTGGTCGCCGCTCACCGTGCGCAGCTCGCGCCACCACACGATGTCGGTCACGTCACCGAAGGTGCAGACCATGGCGGCACCGGTGCCCTTGTCGGGCTGCGCGAGGTGGTGGCCGTGGATCTCGATCTCCGCACCGAAGAACGGCGTGCGCACCTTCGTGCCGATCAGGTGCTTGTGCGGTCCCTCGGGGTGCGTCACGATCGCGATGCACGCGGGGAGCAGCTCGGGGCGCGTCGTGTCGATCGCGATCGATCCGGAGCCGTCCGCGAAGGGGAATTCGATCGTGTGATACGCCGCCGGCTGGTCCCGGTCCTCGAGCTCGGCCTGCGCGATCGCGGAGCGGAAGTCGATGTCCCACAGCGTCGGCGCCAGGTCCTGGTACGCCTCGCCACGCTCGATGTTGCGGAGGAAGGCGAGCTGGCTCTGACGGATGGTCTCGTCGGAGATCGTGCGGTAGGTCTGGGTCCAGTCCACGCTCAGACCGAGCTGACGGAACAGCGCCTCGAACTGCTTCTCGTCCTCGATCGTGAGGCGCTCGCACAGCTCGATGAAGTTGCGGCGGCTGATCGGCACCTGGTCGGCAGCGCGGCTGGACTTGTTGTCGCCGCCCTCGAACGGGGGAGTGAAGTCGTCGGTGTACGGCAGTGTCGGGTCGCACCGCACGCCGTAGTAGTTCTGCACACGGCGCTCGGTCGGCAGGCCGTTGTCGTCCCAGCCCATCGGGTAGAACACGGTCTTGCCGCGCATGCGCTCGAAGCGCGCCTTCACGTCGGTGTGCGTATAGGAGAAGACATGCCCGATGTGCAGGCTGCCGGATGCCGTGGGCGGCGGGGTGTCGATCGAGTACACGCCATCGCGGCCGGATTCGGCGGCACGAAGGCGGTCGAACAGATACGTGCCCTGCTCAGCCCAGGAGGTGTCCCACTTCGCTTCGAGACCTTCGAGGGCGGGCTTGTCGGGAATAGACATGACGGTCTCCTTGCGCGATGTATGCGGCACTGTGTGAGCGTGCCTGAGTGTGGGGTGTGCGACCAGTCTACCGAGCGGGGGAGATGTGTCGATCCGTCACTCTTCGACCCGGTGCAAGAATCGCCCGTAGACTGGGAGGCATCCCGACCCGTTCGTCCTGAGGAACTCCCATGCCCGCAAGATCCGTGCGTCGACTCCTGCCCTTCGCCGCCCTCGCCGCCGCCGCCCTGCTGCTCAGCTCGTGCGCCGCGCCCGGTTCGGAGTCCGGCGCCGACTCCGAGGTCGTCTGGTCGATCGAGGGTGCGAATCTCTCGGCCGGGCACATGGACCCGCAGGTCAGCCAGCTCGACGTGTCCGGCATGGTGCAGCGCGCTGTCCTCGACTCGCTGGTCTTCCAGGAGGATGACGGCAGCTTCTCGCCATGGCTCGCAACCGAGTGGGAGGTCTCGGCGGACAGCACCGAGTACACCTTCACCCTGCGCGACGACGTGACGTTCCACGACGGCGAGCCCTTCGACGCCGCCGCGGTCAAGGCGAACTTCGATCGGATCGTCGACCCCGACACGAAGTCGGCGCAGGCGGCGAGCATGCTCGGCGCCGACTTCTACGAGGGCACCGAGGTCATCGACGACCACACCGTGAAGGTCAGTTTCACGCAGCCGTACGCACCGTTCCTGCAGGCGGCGAGCACGCCCCTGCTCGGCTTCTATTCGCCGGCGGTGCTGTCGACCTCGGCCGACAAGCTCAAGGCCGGAGGCCCCGGCATCACGGTCGGCACCGGTCCGTTCGAGCTCACCGAGTACACGCCCGACCAGGAGATCGTCTACACCCGCAACGACGACTACGCCTGGGGGCCTCACGGCGAGAAGGCACCGGCATTCGAGACCCTCCGTGTGGAGATCCAGCCCGAGGCATCCGTGCGCGCCGGGGTGATCGAGAGCGGTGAGTCCGACCTCGCCAGCAACATCCCGCCGAACCTCGCGAAGGACCTCGGCGACGGCATCACGGTGGACTCGATCGAGTACCCCGGCCTGCCCTACTCGCTGTATCTGAACGAGAAGTACGGCGTCTTCGCCGACGAGAAGGTGCGTCAGGCGTTCGCCCGTGGCATCGACATCGATGCGGCCGTCGACGAGATCTTCTTCGGGCAGTTCCCGCGTGCGTGGAGCATTCTCGGCTCGACGACCCCCGGCTACGACTCCGCGATCGAGGAGACCTGGCCGTTCGACCCCGACGCCGCGAACGCGCTGCTCGACGAGGCCGGCTGGACGAGCCGCGACGATGAGGGCTACCGCACCAAGGACGGCGAACGACTGTCGGTCCGGTGGATCGCGTACACGCCGGTGCCGGACGATCGGACCGCTCTCGCGAACGCGATCCAGGCGGACCTCAAGGACATCGGCTTCGAGGTCGTGCGCGAGGTGCTCGAGCCCGGTGCCTACAACGAGCAGTACGGTCCGAAGACGTTCGACCTCACCGACTGGGGCTTCTCGGGTGTCGACCCCGACCTGCTGCGCAGTCACCTGCACACCGACGGCTTCCAGAACGCATCGCAGGTCTCCGACCCCGAGATCGACACCCTGCTCGACACGGCAGTGGCAGTGAGCGATCAGCGAGAGCGCGACGCGCTCTACACGCAGCTGCAGGAGTGGAACGCCACGCATACGGCGATCGTGCCGCTGTACAGCCCGTCCGCGATCACCGCGGTCGGCGAGCGCATCTCGGGTCTTGACTACGACCTGTACGGTCGGCCGCTGTTCTACGATGTGACGGTCGGCTGAGCGCGGGGCGAATCCGCGGCCTGGAGGGGGAGCGGTGAACGCTGTGCTCCTGCGGATCGCCGAGCTGATCGTCACCGTGCTCGTCGTGCTCTGGGGTGCGGCGACGGTCGCGTTCCTCGCGTTCCGGGTCATCCCCGGCGACCCGGTCTCGGTGATGCTCGGCCCGCAGGCCCAGGTCAGCGAGGCGGTGAAAGACGGCATCCGTGCCGAGCTCGGACTCGACAGGCCGCCGCTCGAGCAGTATCTGGCGTACATCGGTCAGCTCGCGCGAGGGGACCTCGGCGAGTCGTACCAGCTGCGACTCCCGGTGACCGAGGTGATCGGCCGCCAGATCGGGGCGACGCTGCAGCTCTCCGCCCTCGCGCTCGGGATCGCCGTGGTCGTCGCGCTCGTCGTCGCGCTGCTCGCGCGTGGTCACGTTGCTCGTGCGATCGCCACCGGTGTGGAGCTCGTGGTGCTCTCCTCGCCCGTGTTCTGGATCGGTCTGGTGCTGCTGAGCGTCTTCGCCTTCGGGCTCGGGTGGTTCCCCGTGTCGGGCGCACGCAATCCGGCCACGCTCGTCCTGCCGGCCGTGACGCTCGCGCTTCCGGTCGCCGCCCTGCTCGGACAGGTGCTGCGCGATGGGCTCATCCAGGCGGAGCGGATGCCGTTCGCCGAGACCGTCCGTGCTCGCGGCGCCGGGCGCGGCTGGTTCACCGTGCGTCATGGCCTGCGCCACGGCGCCTCCGGAGCCATCACCCTCACCGCGTACCTGACCGGCTCGGTGCTCGGCGGCGCGGTGCTCGTTGAGACGGTGTTCGCGCGCCCTGGTCTCGGTCGCGTCACGCTCGCCGCGATCAGCGACCGTGACCTGCCGGTCATCTCGGGGATCATCCTGCTCAGCGCCCTCGTGTTCGTGATCGTGAACGTGCTCGTCGAGCTGGTGCATCCGCTCATCGACCCGCGGCTGCGTCGAGCGGCGCCGGTATCGGCGGTGCGGCGATGAGGCGCGCGCAGCGGATCCTCCTGTGGGCAGCCGTCGCCGTGCTGGTGGTGATCGCCTTCGCGGCGGCTGCTCCTGGGCTGCTCGCCACGCACGACCCCCTGCAGACCGATGTGCGCGGAGCGCTCCTGCCACCGAGCGGCGAGCACCTGTTCGGCACGGACCAGAGCGGCCGCGACGTGTATTCGCGGGTCGTGTTCGGCGCGGCGCGGTCGGTCGGGGTCGGTCTGCTCGCGACCGTGATCGCCGTAGTGGTCGGCCTCGCGGCCGGTGCCCTCGCGGGCAGCGCGCCACGTGGCGTCGACGTCACCCTGATGCGGGTCAACGACGTGCTGATGGCGTTCCCGGAGTTCCTGGTCGCGCTTGTCGTGATCGCGATCCTCGGACCGGGGCCGGTCAACGTCGCCCTCGCCGTGACGCTCGCGGCCATCCCGGTGTACGTGCGTCTCGCCAGAGTGCAGACCCGGACGCTGCGGGTGGCGGAGCACGTCGAAGCCGCGCGCATCCTCGGTGTGCCGGCATTCCCCGCGTTCACGCGGCACGTCCTCCCCGGTGTGCTCGGGTCGCTCAGCGTGCTCGCGACGATCGGCATCGGTTCAGCCATCCTCGCGGCAGCCGGTCTCAGCTTCCTCGGGCTCGGCGCGACCGAGCCGACACCGGAGTGGGGACTCATGCTCGCCGGCGGACGCAACGTGCTCGGCCAGGCATGGTGGATCTCGGTGTTCCCCGGGGCGGCGATCACGCTCACGGTCATCGCGGCGACCATCGTCGGGCGACTGCTGCGGGCCAGGGCGGAAGGCCGGGAGCGATGAACCAGGAGATCGTGCTCGACGTGCAGGGGCTGCAGGTGCGGTTCGGGGACGCCACGGTGGTCGATGGCGTGACGCTGACCGTGGCGCAGGGGGAGTGCGTCGCGATCGTCGGAGAGTCCGGAGCCGGCAAGTCGCTCACCGCCCGCGCCCTCCTCGGACTCACTCCGGACGGCGCCGCCGTGAGCGCCGAACGCCTGATGATCGACGGCACCGATGCCCGTGGGCTGAGCGAGACCGCATGGCGCCGGCTCCGCGGTGCGCGCATCGCCCTCGTGTCGCAGGATGCGCTCGTGGCGCTCGACCCGCTGCAGCGCATCGGCAGCGAGGTGGCCGAGCCGCTGCGGCTGCACCCTGAGGTGCGCGAGTCGAGCATCCGGGACAGCGTGCAGGCGCTGCTGCGCCGGGTCTGGATGCCGGAACCCGAGCGACGTGCCGCGCAGTACCCGCATGAGCTGTCCGGCGGACTGCGGCAGCGCGCCTTGATCGCCTCAGCGCTCGCCGCGGCCCCTGCCGTGCTGGTCGCCGACGAACCGACCACGGCGCTCGATGCCACCGTGCAGGCCCGCATCCTCGACCTGCTGCGGGAGATCGCGGATGCCGGGACCGCCGTCGTGTTCATCAGCCACGACTTCGCGGCGGTGCGTCGCCTCGCGGACCGGGTGCTCGTGATGCGCGACGGCATCGTGCTCGAATCGGGACCAGTCGCACAGGTGCTGGAGTCGCCGGAGCATCCGTACACACGCGAGCTCATCGCTGCGACGATCCACGAGCCCCGTGCTGCGGCGCTCGGCGCGAGCGAACCGGTGCTGCGGGTGACGGGTGCGTCGAAGGCGTTCTCCGGAGTGCCGGCCGTGATCGATGCGTCGTTCGAGGTGAATCGTGGTCGAACGCTCGGGATCGTGGGGGAGTCGGGCTCGGGGAAGACCACGCTCGCCCGGATGATCGTCGGGGTCGAGCGGCCGGACGCCGGGGAGCTCCGCGGCGACGGGCGGGTGCAGCTCGTGCACCAGAATCCGCTCGGTGCATTCGATCCCCGGTGGACCATCGGTCGTTCGCTGCGGGAGGCGCTCGCCGCCGGCGGAGTACCACGCGCCGCTCGGGCCCAGCGCGTGGCCGAGCTGCTCGCGGAGGTCGATCTCGACTCCGGCTTCGCCGCGCGTCGACCGGCAGAGCTCTCCGGGGGCCAGCGACAGCGCGCCGCGATCGCCAGGGCGCTCGCCGCTGATCCTGAACTGCTGGTGCTCGATGAGCCGGTCTCGGCGCTCGATCCCTCGGTGCGTGAACGCGTGCTGCGTCTCCTGCTGCGGCTGCAGCGCGAGCGTCAGCTGACCATGATCTTCGTGTCGCACGACCTCGACGTGGTGCGGGCGGTGGCCGATGAGGTGCTCGTGATGCAGGACGGCACTGTGGTGGAGCAGGGCACGATCGCCGAGGTGTTCGCCGCGCCGCGGCATCCGTTCACCCGCGAGCTGCTGGCGGCGAGCGGCGTCGAACTCAATCCGTGAGCTGCGTCATTCCGTGAGCTGCCTCATTCCTTGATCTGGATACCCAGCCCCGCTGCGATCACCGGGGCGAGCTGCTGCACCTGGAAGCCGGTGAGCGTCGTGCCGCGGAGGCTGTTGGCGTCGACGAACGAGAGGGCGTCGAGGCCGCGAAGGTCGACGTCGGTCGCCCGCATCCCGCGAGGATCCACCTCGTCGCAGGTCGACCGGGTGAAGCGCACCCGCGTCAGCTCGGCCTGCGGGGTGTCGAGCGTGCGGATGCGGCAGTCCGAGACCTCGACGTCGGCGGCACGGGCGGCGCCCAGGTTCAGGTAGTCGATGCGCACGTCGCGGAGCTCGAGCTCGGAGATGCGGGCCGTGCTCAGGTCGAGCGTGCCTATGCGGCCGCCGGTGATCCGCAACCGGCGGATGCCGGCGTCGCGCAGGCGGAGCGACGCGATGCGGAGGTGCGACATCTCGACGTCGAGGATCGTCGCACCGGTGAGGTCGACCTCGTCGGCGTCGGCCGTGACGGTGCACTGCTCGAGCGAGGCGTACGCGAGGTCGACGGTGCCCGAGAGATCGAGTCCCGCCGCGATCAGGTCGGCGTTGCGCGCAGGTGTGCCCGGCGTGAACTCCTCTGGCAGGTCGGGCGGCGAGACGCGCGGTGCGGCGGGGGATTCGGGGGTGCGGGCCATGCTTCGAGGGTATGGGGTGCGGCGGACATGGTGCCTGCGGCCGCGTGCAGCCCGCGGGTTCTCGGAGATCTGCGGATATTCGCGGGGCGCTTGGCTCGGCCAAGTGCGGCTGTCTCGGCCAGATTCCGGAATTTGGGCCGAGGGAAGCGCACAAGGCCGAGGCTGGTTCCAGAGGCAGACGAGGCCGCACTCGTCCTGCACGTGCCGGCTGTCGCGGAGTGTGTTCCCAGACCGTGGAAGGCCTGCTCTCGACGGAGGGCGGCTCGTCGAGACTGACTCGATGCCGCGGAGTATCGATGACCTTGCCACGTTGATCATGCAGCTCGGCGGTGTCGCGCGCGTGGCGCGAGTCGTCGAGCGCGGGTTCGGACGCAGAACGGTGGATGCTGCGGTCGCGAGCGGGATGCTCACGCGACCTCGCCGCGGCTGGCTGGCGTTGAAGACAGCGGATGCGGCGGTCGTCCGCGCTGCTCGCCACGGGGTCGTGCTGACGTGTCGTACGCAGGCTGCGCGCCTCGGGCTGTGGCTGCATGAGCCGAGCAGGTCGCCGCATGTCGCGGTGCTCCCGAACGCCGCGAGCGGGCGTCGGATCGCTGGGAAGATCCACTGGGGGAGCCCGGTCGTGCCGCGCCATCCTGACTCCCTGGTCGATCCGATCGAGAATGTTCTCGCGTACATCGCCGAATGCGAGCCGTTCGAACACGCACTGGCGACATGGGAATCGGCGTTGAACACATCGCTGGTGACGATCGACGCGCTGCGGGGATTCGCCTGGAAGCCGGCAGCGCGCCGCATCATGGAGCGTGCGATGCCGTACGCGGATGCCGGGCTGGAGACCTACCTGCGCGAGCGTCTTCGCTGGCTTCGGTTGCCGATCCGAGTGCAGATCTGGATCGCTGGACACCGGGTCGACACACTGGTCGGTGGTCGACTCGTCCTCCAGATCGATGGTTCGCATCACGTCGGTCCGCAACGCACAGAGGACATCAGGCACGACGCCGCGCTCACGCTCATGGGGTATCACGTGATCCGGTTGTCGTACACGCAGGTGATGTTCGACTGGCCGATGGTGCAGGACGTGATCATGCGTGCGGTGGCGCAGGGGCTGCACCTCGCGCGGTGAGCCGTGCTGCTCGCTCGGCCTTGTGCGCTTCCCTCGGCCGTACTCTCGGATTCAGGCCGCGGCAAGCGCACAAGGCCGAGACTCGCGCAGCGCGAGGCGAGGGCGGCGCGCACGCGCGTACAATGGGACGCACGAGCATCGATCCGGCATCACCGGGGAGCTCTCGGAAGAACAGTCGGTCTCTCTCAGGAGGGGCAGGCCCAGTAGAACCGAGCGGGGCAGGCCCGTCACAGCCGCAGTGAGAGTGGTGTGACCGACCCGAGAGGGAAGGAAACGCACGCGAGGTGGTACCGCGGTCCGCGAGGGTCGTCCTCGCAGGAGCATCCGCCACGACGATCACTGCGAGACACGATGACCTACCCCCGCACTTCCACGAGCTCAGGGACCTCCTCCTTCGGTCCCGCCGCCGACTCCGTCGCGCCCAGCCCTCGCTTCCCGCAGATCGAGGAGGAGGTGCTCGAGTTCTGGAAGACCGATGACACCTTCCGCGCCTCGATCGACCAGCGCGAGGGCTCGCCCGAGTGGGTGTTCTACGACGGCCCGCCGTTCGCCAACGGCCTGCCGCACTACGGCCACTTGCTCACCGGATACGCCAAGGACGTGTTCCCGCGCTTCCAGACCATGACCGGCCACAAGGTCGACCGCGTCTTCGGCTGGGACACGCACGGACTCCCCGCCGAGCTCGAGGCCATGAAGCAGCTCGGGATCACCGAGAAGGCCGAGATCGAGACCATGGGTATCGACGTCTTCAACGAGAAGGCGAAGAGCTCGGTGCTCGCGTACACGCACGAGTGGCAGGACTACGTCACGCGGCAGGCGCGCTGGGTCGACTTCGAGCGCGGCTACAAGACGCTCGATCTCGGATACATGGAGAGCGTGCTCTGGGCGTTCAAGACGCTGTACGACAAGGGGCTCGCGTACGAGGGCTATCGCGTACTGCCGTACTGCTGGCGCGACGAGACGCCGCTGTCGGCGCACGAGCTGCGCATGGACGACGACGTGTACCAGATGCGTCAGGACCCGTCCGTCACCGCCACGTTCCCGCTCACGGGTGCGAAGGCCGAGTCCCTCGGGCTCACCGGTGTGCGCGCGCTCGCCTGGACGACCACGCCCTGGACCCTGCCGACCAACCTGGCGCTCGCCGTCGGACCCGACATCGAGTACGTCGTGGTGCCCGCCGGTCCCAACGGCGCAGCCGACGTGCACCAGGCGGCAGGGACGACGGATGCCGCGGTCGAGGCATCCGCTCATCGATACCTGCTGGCCCGAGAGCTTCTCGGCGGCTACGCCAAGGACCTCGGCTACGAGAGCGCGGAGGACGCGCTCGCCGCAGTGGATGCGACGATCCGCGGCGCTGAGCTGCAGGAAGTCACCTACGACCGGCTGTTCGACTACTACGCGGATGCCGAGACCTACGGCACCGAGAATGCCTGGCGCATCCTGGTCGACGACTACGTCACGGTCAGCGACGGCACCGGCATCGTCCACCAGGCGCCGGCCTATGGTGAGGACGACCAGCGGGTCGCGGGAGCCGCAGGCATCCCCACGATCCTGTCGCTCGACGACGGCGGACGCTTCCTGCCGAACGTCATCGACGTCGCGGGCGAGCTGTGGATGGATGCGAACACACCGCTCGTCCGCCTGATCCGCGACAACGGCCGCCTGATCCGCCTGCAGAGCTACGAGCACTCCTACCCGCACTGCTGGCGCTGCCGGAACCCTCTGATCTACAAGGCCGTGTCGAGCTGGTTCATCCGCGTCACGGACATCAAGGACGACATGCTCGCGAACAACGAGCAGATCACCTGGGTGCCGGAGAACGTGAAGCACGGGCAGTTCGGCAAGTGGCTCGAGGGCGCGCGCGACTGGTCGATCAGCCGCAACCGCTACTGGGGATCGCCGATCCCGATCTGGAAGAGCGATGATCCGGAGTACCCGCGCGTCGACGCCTACGGTTCGCTGGAGGACCTGGAGCGCGACTTCGGCACGCTGCCGCGCAACCCCGAGGGCGAGATCGACCTGCACCGTCCGTACATCGACGACCTCACGCGCCCCAACCCCGACGACCCAACCGGCAAGAGCACGATGCGCCGCATCGAGGACGTCTTCGACGTGTGGTTCGACTCTGGCTCGATGCCGTACGCGCAAGTGCACTATCCGTTCGAGAACCAGGAGTGGTTCGACTCGCACGCCCCTGCCGACTTCATCGTCGAGTACATCGGACAGACCCGCGGCTGGTTCTACGTCATGCACGTGCTGTCGACCGCGCTGTTCGATCGGCCGGCGTTCACGGGTGTGAGCTGCCACGGCATCGTGCTGGGCAATGACGGCTACAAGATGTCGAAGTCGCTGCGCAACTACCCCGACGTGTCGGAGGTGCTCGACCGCGACGGCTCCGACGCGATGCGCTGGTTCCTGATGTCGAGCTCGGTGCTGCGCGGTGGCAACCTCGCGGTGACAGAGGAGGGCATCCGCTCCGGCGTGCGCGAGTTCCTGCTGCCGCTGTGGAACTCGTGGTACTTCTTCGCGACGTATGCGAACGCATCCGGCGCGGACGGCTACGAGGCCGAGTGGCGTACCGATTCCACAGACGTGCTCGACCGCTACATCCTCGCGCGGCTCGGCGACCTCGTCCGCGAGGTCCGCGCCGACCTGGAAGGACTCGACTCGACGACGGCGTCCGCTCGTCTGCGCGACTTCGCCGAGGTGCTCACGAACTGGTACATCCGCCGCTCGCGCGACCGGTTCTGGGTCGGCGTGACCGCGGACCCGAAGAGCCGCGAGGCCTTCGACACCCTGTACACGGTGCTCGAGACGCTCACCCGCGTCGCAGCTCCGCTCGTGCCGCTGATCAGCGAGCGCGTATGGCAGGGCCTCACCGGCGGGCGCAGCGTGCACCTGACCGACTGGCCCGATGACACGCAGTTCCCGGTCGCCGACGAGATCCGCGATGCGATGGATGCCGTCCGCGAGCTGTCGAGCGTCGGCAACGCGCTGCGCAAGAAGGAGAAGCTGCGGGTGCGGCTGCCGCTCGCGCGACTCTCGGTCGTGTCGCCGCTCGCCGCGTCTCTCGGACAGTTCGAGGACATCCTCCGTGAGGAGCTCAACGTCAAGACGGTCGAGCTCGTCGCGCAGGAGGACTCGACCGCCGCGGCGTACGGCATCACGCACCGCCTGAGCGTCAACGCGCGAGCAGCGGGTCCTCGTCTCGGGAAGAACGTGCAGACGGTGATCAAGGCCGCGAAGGCGGGGGACTGGTCCGAGACCGACGGTGTCGTGACCGCAGGCGGCATCGCGCTGGAGTCCGCCGAGTACGACCTCGCGCTGGAGACCACGGGGCGGCCGGAGGGGGAGGCCTTGGCCATCGTGCCGTCCGGCGGCTTCATGCTGCTCGACACCAGCATGACCCCGGAGCTGGAGGCCGAAGGACTCGCGCGCGACGTCATCCGAGCAGTGCAGGAGACCCGGAAGAACGCGGACTTCGATGTGAGCGACCGCATCCGCCTGGATCTGGTCTTCGCGAGCACCGAGGATGCGGATGCCGTCGGGTCGGCCTTCGACGAGGCGAACATCGCGGGAGAGACCCTGGCGACTGAGCACGGTCTGCATCGCTTGGGCGACGTACTGCTCGACGCGGAGTTCACCGCCACGATCCCTGCCGACACCTATGCCAACCGCGGCGACTTCACGATCGCCGTCTCGAGGATCGGAGCATCCGAATGAATGCCAAGGACCGGGCGGATGCCGTCTACGAGACGCTGCTGAGCCGCGCAGGAGAGCGGTGGGTGCAGCCTCGCAAGGAGCGCACCGCGCGCATCCTCGAGTTCCTGGATGATCCGCAGCGCACCTACCGCGTCGTGCACATCACGGGCACGAACGGCAAGACATCGACCGCTCGCATGATCGAGAGCCTGCTGCGGGCGCACGACCTGCGCACCGGGCTGTTCACGAGCCCGCACCTGGAGCGCTTCACCGAGCGCATCATGATCGACGGCGAGCCGATCGCCGACGAGGCCGTCGCAGACGCATGGGACGAGATCGAGCCCTTCGTCGGCATCGTCGACGCCGAGCTCGAGGCCGCGGGCGAGGAGCCCTTGACGTTCTTCGAGCTGCTCACGGTGCTCGCATTCGTGGCGGTGGCGGATGCCCCGGTCGACGTGCTGGTGCTCGAGGTCGGCATGGGCGGCGAGTGGGACTCCACGAACACCGCCGACGGCGATGTCGCGGTGTTCGCGCCGATCGACATCGACCACGCAGACCGGCTCGGCGGCACGATCGCCGCGATCGCGAAGGTCAAGGCCGGCATCATCAAGGAGGGCGCTGCCGTCGTCTCGGCGCAGCAGCCACCGGAGGCCGCCGAGGTGCTGCGCCGCGTCGCCGCAGAGCGCAACGCGACGATCGCGTTCGAGGGCGATGAGTTCGGCCTCATGGAGCAGAAGCTCGCAGTGGGCGGACAGCTCCTCTCGATCCGCGGACTCGCGGGGGAGTACGTCGAGGAGTATCTGCCGCTCTACGGGGCCCACCAGGGCCACAACGCCGCTCTTGCTGTGGCAGCGGTCGAGTCACTCATCGGCGGAGCGACGCAGAAGATCGCGGCCGACATCATCTCCGACGGACTCCAGGCGACTCTCTCGCCGGGGCGCCTGCAGCTGCTCGGCATCGCGCCGACCGTCATCGTCGATGCCGCACACAACCCGCACGGTGCCAAGGCGCTCGCCCAGGCCCTCGACGACAGCTTCGACTTCGACGAGTGGGGGCTGGTCCTCGGTGTGCTCGCCGACAAGGACGCCGCCGGCATCGTCGCGCAGCTCGCACCGGCCGTCGCCCACGTGTTCGCGACCGCGCCCGACAGCGAGCGCGCGAGTGAAGCGGATGCGATCGCCGACCTCGTGGAGCAGACCGGACGCCGCGCGACCGTGCACCACACGCTGGCCGAGGCCGCGGATGCCGCGCGCGAATGGGCCTCGTCGTCGGATCGGCGGGCCGTCGTGATCGCCGGCTCCGTCGTGCTCGCCGGTGAGGCCATCGCGCAGTCCGAGGAGGAGGACTGGAAGTCGGGGTGGCGCGCATGAGTGCGGATGCCGCTCCATCGCGTGCTCCGAGGCCGCAGCGCACGCTGGTGCAGAAGCTCGCACCGATCGTGCTGGGCTTCGAGGCCATCGTGGTGTTCCTCGCCGGCCTCACAGTCTTCGGGTTGAGGACGCTTCCTGCCGGCATCCCGCAGTGGTGGGGGATCGTCGGCGGCGCCGTCGTCGCACTCGCCTGCATCGCGCTCGCGGGCATGATCACGAAGCCGTGGGCGATCACCGCCGGCTGGGTGATCCAAGTGATCATCGCGCTCTCGGCCTTCCTCGTGCCGGCGATCCTCCTCGTCGTCCTGATTTTCGGCGGCATGTGGGGATATGCGACGATCATGGGGGCCCGATTGGACGCACGACGTCCTGCCGCGCCAACGACCGAGACTCAGACCACGCAGATCTCAGACACAGAGAGTGAATGACATGGCCACCGAAGAAACACTCGTCCTCGTCAAGCCCGACGGCGTCGCCCGCGGACTCACCGGCGCGATCCTCGCCCGCATCGAGGCGAAGGGTTACGCGCTCGTCGACATCCGCCTGGTCGAGCCCGACCGTGACGTGCTCGCCGAGCACTACGCCGAGCACGAGGGAAAGCCGTTCTACGAGCCGCTGCTCGAGTTCATGCTCTCCGGCCCGTCCGTGGCGATCCGCCTCGCGGGCAATCGCGTGATCGAGGGCTTCCGCTCGCTCGCCGGCACCACCGACCCGACCACCGCCGCACCCGGCACGATCCGTGGCGACTTCGGTCGCGACTGGGGCCTGAAGGTGCAGCAGAACCTCGTGCACGGCTCGGACAGCCCCGAGTCGGCTGCCCGCGAACTGGGCATCTGGTTCGACTGAGCGCCCCAGACACGACGAAGCCCGCCGGTGATCCGATCACCGGCGGGCTTCGTCGTGTGGGACTGAGCGTCAGAAGATGATCTTCGCCATCTCGCCGAGGAAGTCGAGGCCCTGCAGCTGGGCGAGCATGATGATGACCGCATACGACACGATCGTGGCGAGTGGCACCCACACGATGAGCTTCTCGGCACGGGCCTGCACCTTCTCATTCCGAGTGAACGTCCCGTTGCGGGTGAGGTGCAGCATCGTCGCGAAGAAGGTCGGGATCGTCACCGCCCAGGTGACCATGCACCACGGGCACAGGACGAAGAGGTCGTACAGGCTCTGGCCGATGAGCCAGCACACGAGTCCGAACGCGAACGTGATGCCGACACCGAACGCAGCCCAGAACCAGCGCGGGAAGCGGGCCCCGGCCAGGATCGCGACGCCGATGACCAGGGGAGCCATCCACCCGGTGAGGCCGAGCAACGGGTTCGGGAAGCCGAACACCTCGCCCTGCCAGGACGACAGGTTCTTGCTGCACTGGATGAAGGGGCTGATGTCACAGGCGAGGGCATCGGAGGGGTTCTCCAGCAGGAAGAACTTCTCGACCGTGAGCTGGAAGGCGGCGAACCACCCGACGACGCTCGCGATGATCAACCACACGGCATAGACGACGGGGCGGGTGCGCTGCTCGGTCATATGTGGAGTATCCCAGTGTCTGCTATGGATCGGGCGAAAGCGCACCGGAGAAAACGACGCGATCCGACGGAGATGCCGTGATCCGGCCCTCGAGGTGCGATAATGGCCTGTGATGCGATGAACGGCCCAGCCGCGACACGCATGTGACGCAGACTTCGGGGTCCTATGCCCCACGCGATCAGAGCCATGAGCCGGTCGCACACCGTATGAGTTCGCGACACCCGCGGGTGTCGCATGAGATTTCGCGGAGCACCCAGTGCCCCGCACGAGGAGCAAGCCAGAGATGGCCGACGAGAACAATGACAACACCATTCCGACTCACGACGCTCCGGCTGACGCCGCGGAGCAGCTGACGGAGCCCATCGCTCCCGAAGCCGAGGACGCCCCTGCGGCGCCCGAGGGCACCGAGCCGGTCGGCGACGAGGCAGTCGCGGCTGCGGCCGCAGAGGATGCTGCGCCTGAGGAAGCGGCCGTCGCCGAGGCTCCGGCCGAAGCTGCTGCTCCCGCTGAGGATGCTCCCGTTGAGGATGGTCCGTCCGAGGAGACTCCTGCTGAGGAGAAGCCCGAGCAGCCAGAGGAGAAGCCCGCACCCGGTCCGGTGACCGCGGTCTCGCTGGGTCTGCTTCCCGAGGTCTTCGTGTCGCAGGTGTCGACGCAGCTGCACTTCTACGCTCCCGAGGTCATCCCGCTGCCCGCTCGTCCCGAGCGTGAGCGCATCTTCGACCGCATCGCCGAGCGCGAGCAGCCGCAGGAGGAGTCGACCTCGGCTCGTCGCGGTCGCCGTCGCCGCGGCGGCTCCGACGGAGACGACCAGCGCGAAGAGCCGCGTCAGCGTCAGCGCGTCGTCGAGTACATCACCGAGCCGAAGGCGATCAAGGGATCGACGCGCCTCGAGGCGAAGAAGCAGCGCCGTCGTGACGGTCGTGACGCCGGACGCCGCCGTCCCGTCGTGACCGAGGCCGAGTTCCTCGCCCGTCGCGAGTCCGTCGACCGCATGATGGTGGTCCGCTCGAAGAACGGTCGCACGCAGATCGGTGTCCTCGAGGACGGCGTGCTCGTCGAGCACTACGTCGCCCGCAACCAGGACGCCTCGCTGATCGGCAACGTCTACCTCGGACGCGTGCAGAACGTGCTCCCCAGCATGGAAGCCGCCTTCGTCGACATCGGTCGCGGTCGCAACGCCGTGCTCTACTCGGGCGAGGTCGACTGGGACGGTGTCGAGACCGGCAACCAGCCCCGCCGCATCGAGCTCGCGCTCAAGCCAGGCGACCGCGTGCTCGTCCAGGTCACGAAGGACCCGGTCGGACACAAGGGCGCCCGCCTCACCAGCCAGATCTCCCTTCCTGGCCGCTACCTCGTGTACGTGCCAGGCGGTTCCATGAACGGCATCAGCCGCAAGCTGCCGGACAACGAGCGCGCACGCCTGAAGCGCATCCTCAAGGAGGTGCTCCCCGAGTCCTCGGGCGTCATCGTCCGCACGGCAGCCGAGGGCGCGACCGAGGATCAGCTCACGCGCGACGTGCAGCGCCTCACGAGCCAGTGGGAGCACATCCAGAAGCAGGTCGAGAACCAGCAGGCTCCTGCACTGCTGCACGCCGAGCCCGACCTGCTCGTCAAGATCGTCCGCGACGTCTTCAACGAGGACTTCACGAAGATGCTGATCCAGGGCGAGGATGCGCAGCAGACCATCCGCGCCTACCTCGAGAGCGTCGCCCCCGACCTGCTCGAGCGGGTCGAGGCCTACGAGGACGAGACCGATCCCTTCGACGCGTTCCGCATCACGGAGCAGATCGAGAAGGCGTTGGACCGCAAGGTCTGGCTGCCATCGGGCGGCTCGCTCGTGATCGACCGCACCGAGGCCATGACGGTCGTCGACGTCAACACCGGGAAGTTCGTCGGATCCGGCGGAAACCTGGAGGAGACCGTCACCAAGAACAACCTGGAGGCCGCTGAGGAGATCGTCCGACAGCTGCGCCTGCGCGACATCGGCGGCATCATCGTGGTCGACTTCATCGACATGGTGCTCGAGTCGAACCGCGACCTCGTGCTCCGTCGCCTGATCGAATGCCTGAGCCGCGACCGCACGAAGCACCAGGTCGCCGAGGTCACCTCGCTCGGTCTCGTGCAGATGACCCGCAAGAAGCTCGGCCTCGGCCTGCTGGAGACCTTCAGCGAGGCCTGCGAGGTCTGCGCCGGCCGTGGCGTCATCGTGCACCACGACCCGGTCGTCAAGCACCGCAGCAACGGGAACAGCAACGGCGGCGGGAACAGCAACGGCAACGGCCAGAGCAACCGCCGTCAGCGCGGCGGCAACGGCCAGAACCAGGGCCAGAACCAGAACCAGAGCGCCCCGCCTGCGGCCGTCGTGACCCACAGCATCCCCGAGGGCGCCAAGTCGGCGCTCGCACAGATCGCCGCGTCCACGCGCGTGCCGAGCGCCGAGACCACCGATATCCCGGTCGAGCTGCCCGAGGTCGAAGCGGCTCCCGCAGCCGAGCGTCCGAAGAAGCCGCGCAAGAAGCGCGGCGGCGACCGTCAGGGTCCGAAGTCGCCGGCCGAGCAGCTGCTCGATTCCGTCCTCGACGCACTCCCGGAGCCCAAGGCACCAGGACAGGGTCGTGGCCGTCGTCGAGTGAGCACCGCGGCGCTCACCGGTACGCCGGTCTCGGTGAACGGCGAGTCGTCAGCGCCGGTCGCGAGCGGGGACTCGGAGTCCTGAGGCGATCAGCCGTCGGACCAGCTCCTTGCCTCCGACGTGCTGTGCGCCGCCCACGATGAGCCGGGGGATGATCTCCTCCGGCACGTCGTAGTGGTCGCGATCGAAGGCGCGAGCGGGCACGTCGTGCGCTCTGGCGAAGGCGTGCAACTCGTCGAGGTTGTCGTCGCTGACCAGGTGCGCCCAGAGTCGTCCGTGGGCCGGCCACTGCGGATCGTCGACGAGTACGCTCATCCAGCCAGCCTATGACCGGACACACCGCGCGGCTCACTTTGCGGCATGGTCCGGCATCCGGTAAAGTAGTCCCTTGGTGCGTATGCCGCCCCTTCCTCGTCGGTTGGAGCGGAGAGCCTTGCGTTCGCACCCGCCGCCCTGCGGTGCATGCAAGCAACAGTCTTCCCGTGAGATTCTCGGAGCTCGTGCTCCCCAACGAAACAGGTATGAAGTGGTTTACGCAGTAGTGCGCGCCGGTGGGCGGCAGGAGAAGGTCGAGGTCGGCACGATCGTTCAGCTCGATCGTGTCAAGGCCGCCGCGGGCGAGAACATCGAGCTCGCAGCAGTGCTGCTCGTCGATGGCACCTCTGTGACCACCGACGCCGACCAGCTCGCAAAGGTCAAGGTCACGGCTGAGGTCATCGGCAACCTCCGCGGCCCGAAGATCATCATCCAGAAGTACAAGAACAAGACCGGGTACAAGAAGCGTCAGGGCCACCGTCAGGAGCTCACGCGCGTCAAGATCACCGGCATCAAGTAAGCCAGAGGGGACTCGGACATGGCACATAAAAAGGGCGCAAGCTCAACCCGTAACGGTCGTGACTCCAACGCTCAGCGCCTCGGCGTGAAGCGCTTCGGCGGTCAGCAGGTCCTCGCCGGCGAGATCATCGTCCGCCA
>Ga0160430_100157_pt1 | contig 51836 bp, 43 predicted proteins | sample HID1971I_E0MG_FD_108274 | JGI IMG/M metagenome (GOLD analysis project Ga0160430, IMG submission 108274) | Enriched millipede-associated microbial communities from UW Madison campus, WI, USA - HID1971I_E0 MG | ecosystem: Host-associated > Arthropoda: Insects > Digestive system > Unclassified ...
AGTGGCCTGGGCCGACGCTGATCACGTGGGCGCTGCTGGCCGCCGTCACGGTCAACGGGCTGTTCATCGCCCACGTGCTCACCTGGCACGAGATCGTGCGCGCGCTCTCGTCCGCCTTCAAGTGGATCCTGGGCCTCTCGCTGGCGATCGAGCTCTGGGTGTCGCTCGTCCTGCACGGGCCACTGCTGCCCAACTTCTTCACGCCCCCCGACGGGAAGATCGACCCGCAGTGGTACTGGGTCCGCGACAACCTGTTCGACGGCGGACGGATCCAGGGCATCGTCGGCAACGCGAACCTGCTGGCGATCATCTCGCTCTTCGCGATCATCACCTTCGGGGTGCTGTTCGCCGCTCGCGCGCGCTGGCGCACCACGCTCGCCCTCTGGATGGCCCTCGCCGCGTACTTCCTGTTCCGCACGTCGTCGGTCACCGCGCTCGCGTGCGCCGCGGCCGCCGCCGTCGTCCTCGCCGTCGCCCTCCTGATGCGGAGGGCCCGCACCCCCGGAGCGCGCACCCGCATCTACGTGATCGCCATCGGCGGCACGGTGCTCGGCGCCGGGATCGTCTGGCTGCTGCGGGACTGGCTCCTCGGTCTCGTCGGCCGTTCCTCCGATCTCACCGGCCGCTCGGACCTGATCTGGACCAAGGTCCTCGAGCGCGTGCGCGATCATCCGCTGTTCGGCAACGGCTTCTCCAGCCCGTGGATCCCGGACGACCCCGCGTTCGACGGCTGGATCGTCGACCACGGCATCAGCGTCTTCCATGCGCACAACATGTGGCTCGACGTCCTGTTCCAGCTCGGCGTGCTGGGCCTCGTCCTGATGGCCGTCGCCTACCTGACCCTGCTGTGGCGCTCGTGGTTCTTCGCGATCGACCGTCCGCGCTGGGACCTCGACGCCGAGCGCCCGTACTCCCCGATCACGCTGCTGCCCAGCCTGTTCACCGTGGTCCTGCTCGTGCAGGGTCTCTCGGAGTCGACGCCGATCATGCTGTGGGGGTGGCTGCTCCTCGTGCTCCTGTCGTTCAAGCTGAAGTCCGTGCCGCTGGTCGGCGTCGGCGAGCGCGACCTCGTGTTCGAGCGCGGCGCCCGGCAACGGCGGGTGCCGTGACGTCGGCGCGTCCGCTCACCCGGCTGCTCGGGTCTGTGGAGCTCGCGCGCGCCTTCACGATCGCCGCGCTCCTCGCCGTCTTCGGGTCGTATGCGATCGAGCGCATGGCCTCGCGGGCCACCCTGGCCACCGTCATCACCGTGCTGTGCCTGTTGGGTGCCGCGATCCTCTGGGTGCGCCGCGACGAGCTCTCCCCGCTCCGGATCGCCCCCTCCTCGCTGTTCGCATTCCTGGGATGGGCGCTGGTGAGCCTGGTCTGGACGACGGACCGCTCGGACACCGTGTTCGGATGGATGGCGCTGTTCGGCTACGCCTTCCTCGCGATCACCATCGGCCACATCCGGGACACGCTGCAGACCGTCCGGGCCATCGGCGACACGCTCCGCGTGCTCCTCGCCGCCTCGCTCGGACTCGAGATCCTGTCCGGGATCCTGCTCGACCTCCCGTTCACCTTCCTCGCGATCCAGGGCAACCTCGCCGAGGGCGGGCCGGTGCAGGGCCTGTTCGGCAGCCGCAACATGCTCGGCTTCATCGCCGTGATCGCCCTCATCACGTTCGTGATCGAGTGGCGCACGCAGTCGGTGGAACCTCCCCTCGCGGTGGGCTCCATCGCCCTCGCGGGGTCCCTGGCGTTCCTCTCCGCCTCCCCCACCGTGCTCGTGCTCGCGGTGGCCGTCGGCATCGTGACGCTCGCGCTCACGATCGTCCGTCACACCTCGCCGGAGCGTCGCAACCTCGTGCAGTGGATGCTGGGTGCCCTGGTCGCCGTGACGCTCACGATCGCCTTCGCGCTGCGCCACCAGATCATCGCGCTGCTCGATGCCGGCTCCGACTTCTCGATCCGCGCGAGTCTGTGGAACACGATCCTCGACTTCGTCGCAGTGAAGCCGATCCAGGGGTGGGGCTGGTTCGGCGACTGGGCACGGGGCGAGTACCCGTTCACCTACATCAACTTCCAGCTCGACGACCATCACCAGAGCGCGCTGAACGCGTTCTTCGACGTGCTGCTGCAGCTCGGGGCGGCCGGCCTGGTGCTGTTCCTGCTGCTCGGCGGCGTGGCGCTCATCCGCTCGTGGCTGGTCGCCAGCGTCCGCCGATCGGTGGTCTACGCGTGGACGCCCATCACCCTGGTCACGCTCGCGGTCGACTCGATGTTCGAGAGCTTCACACTCGTCGGCGCCGGATGGTTCCTGCTGGTGCTCTGCGCGCTGCGGGCGGGTCAGTCACGGTCCTGGCGCGAGAACATCGACGCGGCGCACACGGGCGCGATCCCGACCCTCCGCCCTCAGGCGTAGCCGGATCGGCGTTCCGGCGCTCTCAGCGCAGGGAACGCAGCTTCTCGGCCCAGGCGATCGCGTCGCGCACGCCGTCGTCCACCGAACGCTGGGCGCTCCACCCGAGCACCTCAGCCGCGCGGTCGACGATCGCGAATGCACCGGCCTGGTCGCCGGGACGCCGATCGGTCTCCACGACGGGGAGCGGCTCCCCGGTCACCCGCTCGAACGCCGCCACGAGCTCGCGGACGGTCACACCGTCGCCGGTGCCGAGGTTGACCACCTGGTACGGCGCGTCGAGCGTCGCGACCTCGTCGAACCGCTGCACCGCCGCGACGTGCGCGAGCGCGAGATCCCAGACGTGGATGTAGTCGCGAAGGCCGGAGCCGTCGCGGGTCGCCCAGTCGGTGCCCGTGATGGTGAAGGGCTCGCCGTTCGCGCGAGCCTGCATGATCTTGCCCAGCGCGTGCGAGGGTGTCGGGTTCTGCAGACCGGTGCGCAACCGGGGGTCGGCGCCGATCGGGTTGAAGTAGCGGAGCGCGATGGCACGGAAGTCTCCCGCGTTCGCCGCGTCGTCGAGGATCTGCTCGACCATCGCCTTGGTCGTCGCGTACGGGCTCGCCGGAGCGAGCGTGCCGTTCTCGTCGACCCCGTCGCCGGTCTCGCCGGCGTACACCGAGGCGGAGGAGCTGAACACGATGCGCGGAATCCCGGCATCGCGCAGGCGCTGGAGCAGCACGATCGTCTTTCCGACATTGGCGTCGTAGTACCCGAGCGGATCGGCGACGGATTCCGGGACGACGATCCGGGCCGCGCAGTGGATCACCGCGTCGATGTCGGGGTGGTCGGCCAGCAGGCCCTCCACCACCTCGCGGTCGGCGATGTCGCCGACGTAGAGCTCGCGCCCCTCACCGAAGGCCCTCCTGCCCTTGGACAGGTCGTCGAGGATGACCACGTCGATCCCGGCTTCGATGCACGCCGTCGCGACGGTTGACCCAATGTAGCCGGCGCCGCCGGTGATCAGTACCTTCATCGCGGTCAGTCTAGCCAGTGCGTCTGGAGGCCAGGAGGGAGGCTCTCCGCAGATCCAGAGGTCATCGACGGTAGGCTACTCACTGCTCGTCGAGTCCCGCGCTGTCCCCGGACAGCGGCCTGCGGCACCAACATCGGAGAACCTCCCAGTGGCCCACGTCCTTCAGAACGTCGTCTTCCCACTTGATCGCGACCCCGACCTCCTCCCGCTCTACGCCGACCCGGAGACGTGGTCCGTGATCGAGGACGAACCCGTCCGCGTCTCCAACCGCGCACACCTGGGGAACATCCTGGGCCGCCACCGCGCCCGCATCGTCGCCGGTCGTCGCGTGTCCCTGGGAACGTACTTCAATGCCTTCCCCGCCTCGTACTGGCAGCACTGGACGAGTGTGCGCCAGGTGACGCTCACGGTGCGCACCACCGGTCCGGCGACGATCCTCGTCTACCGCTCCAACGGCTCGGGGGTCCGACAGCGGGTCGCCACCCGCGAGGTGACGGGCGAGGCGTCGACGTCCTTCGACCTCGAGCTCACCCAGTACAGCGACGGCGGCTGGATCTGGTTCGACATCGTCGCCGACGAGAAGCCCGCCGTGCTCGAGGGCGCGGAGTGGACCACCGAGCAGGAGCCGGCGCGCACCGGCAAGGCCTCGCTCGGCATCACCACCTACAACAAGCCGGACTACTGCGTCGAGACCCTGCGCGCCCTCGCCGCCTCGCCGGATGCGCTCGAGTTCGTGGACCGCATCTTCCTCGTCGACCAGGGCACACAGCTCGTCGCGGACCAGGACGGCTACGCCGACGTGGCCGAGCGCCTCGGGGAGACGCTCCAGGTGATCCGTCAGGACAACCTCGGCGGCTCGGGGGGCTTCGCCCGCGCGATGCACGAGACGCTGCAGCGCCCGGAGAGCGACTTCGTGCAGCTCCTCGACGACGATGTGCGGCTCGAGCCCGAGTCGCTGCGTCGATCCATCGTGTTCGGTCAGTATGCGACCAGCCCGGTCCTCGTGGGCGGGCACATGTTCGATCTCCTCGACCGTCCCAAGCTGCACGGCTGGGCCGAGGTGGTCGACGAGGGTCCGTTCATGTGGCGCAACCTCTACCAGGAGAAGATGCCGCACGACTTCGGCGTCTCGAACCTGCGGCAGTCGACCCTGCTGCACATGCGCATGGACGCCGACTACAACGGCTGGTGGATGTGCCTCATCCCCCTCGACGCCATCCGCAAGGTGGGCCTGTCCCTTCCGGCCTTCATCAAGTGGGACGACGCGGAATTCTGCCTCCGCGCGGGCGAGGCCGGCTTCCCGACGGTCTCGATGCCCGGCGTCGCACTCTGGCACGTCTCCTGGGTGAACAAGGACGACACCATCGATTGGCAGGCGTACTTCCACGCCCGCAACCGCATCGTCGCCGGCCTGATCCACTCGGACGCTCCTCGAGGCGGACGTCTGATCACGCACAGCCGTCGCGTCGACCTGAAGCACCTCATGATGATGCAGTACTACCCCGTGGCGCTGCGGGCGCAGGCGCTGCGCGATGTGCTGTCCGGTCCCGACCACATGCGACGGAATCTGGCCACGGCCATGCCCGCGGCCCGGGCACTGGCAGCCGACTTCCCCGAGACGGTCGTGCATCGCGACCCCTCCACCGTGCTGCACTCGCGGCACGGGCGGCAGGTGTACAAGCAGCTCTCGAAGAACGATCTGGACAGCCCGAAGGGCCTCCGTCTGCGGTGGTTCACGCTCTCGACCCTGACCTCGCACTTCCTCCACCGGCCGCATCCGGCCAACGTCACCCAGCCCGAGGTCGAGTTCGGCAAGGAAGACGCGCACTGGTGGCGCGTTCCCGCGTTCGACAGCGCCCTGGTGAGTGCCGCCGACGGCTCCGGCAAGAACATCTACACCCGCGACCGCGCGAAGTACCGCCGGATGCTCCGTGAGACGATGCGGTTGCACGCCGCGCTCCGCCGCCGCTGGCCGGAGCTGCAGAAGCAGTATCGCGAGGCGCTCCCCGAGCTCGTCTCCCCCCAGTCCTGGCAGCAGATCTTCGAGGAGAAGGCATGACCGCGGCGCCCGCTGCATTCGACCCCACGGCAGCGACGATCGTCATCGTCACCTTCAACCGCTCGCACCTCCTCTCCGGTCTGCTCACCAGCATTACCGCGATGGACCCGAAGCCCGGCCACGTCGTGATCATCGACAACGCCTCCGCGGACGACACCACCGACGTCGTCGAGTCGTTCCGGGAGGACATCGGCACCGAGATCGTCTACCGGCGCCTGGAGACGAACACCGGCGGCTCCGGTGGCTTCAGCGAGGGCATGCGCACCGCGTACGAGCTGGGTTCCGAGTGGATCTGGATGATGGACGACGACGTGGAGGTCCTCCCCGAGGGACTCGCCAAGATGGGCGTGTGGAGTACCCGCTTCAAGAGCATCCAGGGCCGCCGCTACGACTACGACGGCAGCGAGTTCTACTGGCAGTACCGCATCGCCGAGCGCATGGGCATCCCGATCCCGTTCGCTCCGTCCAGCTTCGACGAGTCGGGCTACAAGGAGATGAACAGCGGCTGCTTCGAGGGCATGTTCATCCACCGCTCGATCGTCCAGCAGATCGGACTCCCCGACCCGCGCTTCTTCATCTACTGGGACGACCAGATGTACGGCTGGCTGGCCTCGCGCCTGACCACGGCTGTGATCGTCGACGAGTTCGTGCTGCGACGCACGCGTGAGATCAAGCAGTGGGACATGGGCATCCGCCACATGAACGCGTCCAGCAACGCCTACCGCTACTACATCATGCGCAACCGCGGCTTCATCAAGCAGTACTACCGCGTCCACGGCGTCTACAACCCGGTGCTGTTCGGCCTCGGCACGGCGGCGACCTTCTTCAAGGAGCTCATCCGGCTCGTGTTCGTGGAGCGGACCGTGCGCGGCACCAGCAATCTGTTCCGGGGCATCCGCGATGGCGGCAAGGCCGGCCGCGACCGCGCCTGGCAGCCGATGCCTCCCCTGGAGGCGTGACGATGGACGAGCAGCAGCCCGAGCTGCGCTGGGCGCCGTTGCCGCCCGCGCCGAAGAGGACCGGCCGGGTGTGGCTCATCGTGGGCCTCTCCGTCGCGGCCCTCGCGATCGTCGGCGTGCTGCTCTTCTTCCTGCTCCCGCGCGGAGATGCACCGACGCCGACCGGGAGCCCGTCGCCGACGCCCTCGACATCGGCGACCAGCACCCCGACTCCGACGCCCACGGTGACGCCGACGCCGACCGCATCACCCACGCCGACGCGGACGCCCATGCTGACTCCGCCCCCAGCCGTCGACCCGAGTCCGGAGACGTTCCGCGACCAGGTGAGCGGGTGGCTCAACACGGCGCCCCGCGGCCTCGACATCATCTCGCGTGTCGGCGACCAGGACGCGCTCCCGGTGGTCGACTCGCTCCAGCAGGACGCGCAGCGGCTGTCGGACGCCCAGGCCCCGTCGTCGATCGATCAGAAGTGGCGCGACGGCGTCTCGGCGTACGCGAAGACGCTCGCACAGCTGCGCACCGCGATCACGAGCGGCTCCGGTGTCCCCGGTGCTGTCGATGCCGCGCGCACGTCCGTCCAGAACCTGCGGAGCCTGGTCGGACTCTGAGCCGACCCACGGAGCCCCACCGGCGTCCGAGACGTGACGGGGCCGAGAGGCTAGACGGCGTGGTCGGCGTTGTAGCGGTCGAGCACCTCGGCGATCGGCGCGTCGAGCGCGAGGGCGCCCTTGTCCAGATAGAGCCCCCGGGTGCAGAACCGTCGCAGGTCGCGCTCGTTGTGGCTCACGAAGAACAACGTCCGGCCTTCGGCGAGCAGCTCGTCGATCCGCTTGTAGCACTTGTCACGGAAGGCCTTGTCACCGACCGCGAGTACTTCGTCGACCAGCAGGATCGGCTCATCGAGCTGCGACACGACCGAGAAGGCGAGACGCACCTTCATGCCGTTGGAGAGGTGCTTGTAGGGCGTCTCCTCGAAGCCCGCGAGCTCGGCGAAGGCGATGATGTCGTCGTAGCGGCGGGAGACCTCGTCTCGCGACATGCCGTGCAGGCCCGCGGTGAGCCGCACGTTCTCGCGCACGGTGAGGTCGCCGACGAACCCTCCGGTGATCTCGATCAGCGGGGCCACACCGCCGTTCACCGAGACGGTCCCCTCGTCGGGGAGCAGCACCTTGGCGACGAGGCGGAGCAGCGTGGACTTACCCTGACCGTTGCGTCCCACGACACCGATCGACTCCCCCGGCTGCACCGTGAAGGAGACGTCGCGCAGTGCCCAGAACTCGCCCGGTCGCGAACGACGGGACGCGCCCGCGAACAGATCCTTGAGGCTGCGACGTCCCCGCTTGTTGCGGCGGAAATGGACGCCGAGCCCCTGCACCTCGATGGCCGCCGACATCACAGCTCCTTCAGCACGGGTCGTTCCAGCTTCCGGAACGTCCAGATGCCCAGGGCGAGGATCAGGAGGGTCATCACGACGCTGATCACGAGCGTGAAGGGGTTCCACTGGTCGGGGAAGAACGGCATCCGGTAGAGCATGAAGATGCCGGCGAGAGGGTTGAACGCACCGAGCGTCTGGAAGACCCCCGGCAGGTCCGTCACGTTGTAGATGATCGGCGTCGCGTAGAACATCGCTCGGAGGATGAGCGCCGTGGTCCGCTCCAGGTCGACGTACATGACGCACAGCGGCGCGACGAGGAGACCGAGCCCCACGAGGAGCACCGTCTGCAGCAGCATCGCGACGGGCATCCAGAGGACGCCCCAACCCACCTGCACGACCTCGTCGGGGTTCGACTCGATGAGCAGGTTGACCACGATGAACAGCACGAGCACGGGCAGGGAGAAGAGGTACTCCATTCCCTTGCTCAGCACGATCCGGTTCACCCAGATCGATCGCGGGATCGCCGTGGAGCGTACGAGACGTGCATCCTTCTTGAAGGCTCGCGTGAAGTCCGACACCGAGGCGTTGAACCACACCCAGGGCAGCAGTGCGCTGATCAAGAAGATGATGTACGGCGACTCGCCCACATCGCGATGGAAGATCTGCGTGAAGACGAACCAGTAGATCGCGCTCATGACGAGCGGATCGAGGACCGACCACAGGTAGCCGAGGAAGCTCGTCGAGTACCGGACCTTCAGGTCGCGGGCAGAGAGCAGCCACAGCGAATGCAGATATCGCCGGGGCGTCCCGGGCGCCCCGACAGCAGCGTGACTCACGATGTCGAGTCTAGGAGAGAGTGTTGTTCCACAGCGACAGCGCCGAGCCGATGGCCATGTGCATGTCGAGGTACTGGTACGTGCCGAGACGTCCACCGAAGTGCACGTCCTGCTCGCCCTTCGCGAGCTCGCGGTAGGCCAGCAGCCCCTCGCGGTCGGTCGGGGTGTTCACCGGGTAGTACGGCTCGTCCTCGCGCTCGGCGAAGCGCGAGAACTCGCGCATGATCACCGTCTTGTCCGACTCGTACACGTCCTTGCGCTCCGGGTGGAAGTGCTTGAACTCATGGATGCGCGTGTACGGCACGTCCATGTCGGGGTAGTTCATCACGCTCGTGCCCTGGAAGTCGCCGACGTTCAGCACCTCCTGCTCGAAGTCGAGGGTGCGCCAGCCCAGTGCCCCCTCGGCGTACTCGAAGTAGCGGTCGACGGGCCCGGTGTACACGACGGGGACCTGGCCGACGGTCGCCTTCTTGCTGAGCGGCTGCGCGTCGTCGAAATAGTCGACGTTCAGCTTCACGTCGATGTTGGGGTGATCCGCCATCCGCTCCAGCCACGCGGTGTAGCCGTCGGTGGGCAGGCCCTCCCAGGTGTCGTTGAAGTAGCGGTTGTCGTAGGTGTAGCGCACGGGGAGGCGGCTGATGATGTCGCCCGAGAGCTTCTGCGGGTCGGTCTGCCACTGCTTCGCGGTGTAGTCGCGGAAGAACGCCTCGAACAGCGGGCGTCCGACGAGAGCGATGCCCTTCTCCTCGAAGTTCGCGGCGGTCTTCGCGTCGAACTCCCCCGCCTGCTCCTTCACCAGCGCGCGCGCCTGGTCGGGCGTGTAGGCGGACTGGAAGAACTGGTTGATCGTGCCGAGGTTCACCGGCATCGGGAAGACCGTGCCCTTGTGGGTCGTGTAGACGCGGTGCACATAGTTCGTGAAACTCGTGAAACGGTTGACGTACTCCCACACGGTCGCGTTCGAGGTGTGGAAGAGGTGCGCGCCGTAGCGGTGCACCTCGATCCCGGTCTCGGGCTCCGCCTCGCTGTAGGCGTTGCCGCCGATGTGGTGGCGGCGGTCGATGACAGTCACCTTGCGGCCGGCTTCGGCGGCACGTTCAGCGATGGTGAGGCCGAAGAAACCCGACCCGACGACAAGAAGATCCATGCCGTCCATCGTATCGGCGGCGGGCCGACCGAACCTGCGTACCCCGTCTGAGACAATGGGCGCATGCCGAAAACTGCCCGCGACCTGGCGCGCCTCGCCTGGGGCAGCAGCGCTGTCAGGTATCTCGTCGTCGGCGGATTCTGTTTCCTCGTCGATGTGGGACTCCTGTGGCTGGCGCATGACGTGCTCGGCGCGCCACTCGCGATCGCGACGCCTCTCGCCTTCCTCGCCTCCTTCGCCGTGACGTACACGCTTCAGCGCGTCGTCTCGTTCTCGTCGGATTCCCAGGTCGTGCCGAGTGTGGCCCGCTACACGGCGCTCGTCATCTTCAACACGCTCGCGACGACCGGCATCGTCTGGCTCGTCGACCAGAGCGGTGCGGGATGGTTCGCAGGAAAGGTCGTCGCCGTCGTGGCGACGACGGTCTGGAACTACTTCGCCTATCGTTACTGGGTGTTCGCCACCCCCTCGACCCGGAGTTCCGATGTATAAGAATGCGACCATCGCGGCGGTCGTGCCGGCGTTCAAGGAAGAGAAGATGATCGCCACGGTCATCGAGACGATGCCGGAGTACGTCGACCACATCGTCATCGTCGACGACTGCAGCCCCGATGCGACCAGCCAGGCGGTGCGTGCCGTCGGCGATCCGCGGGTCACGCTCATCCGTCATGAAGAGAACCAGGGCGTCGGCGGGGCGATCATCACCGCCCACCGTGCCGCGATGGAGCTCGGCGCCGATGTGAACGTCGTGATGGCGGGCGACGCGCAGATGGATCCCGCCTACCTGCCGGCGCTGCTGGACACGGTGACGGACGGCGGCTTCGGGTTCGCCAAGGCCAACCGGTTCTACTCCCCGGAATCGTTCCGGGGGATGCCGGGGCATCGCGTCTTCGGGAACATCGTGCTCTCCTTCTTCACGAAGTTGGCATCGGGGTACTGGAACCTCTTCGACCCGCAGAACGGATACACGGCGATCCGCACCGAGGTCCTCGAGCGCGTCCCTCTCGATCGCGTGGCCAAGCGGTACAGCTTCGAGAACGATCTCCTCATCCACCTGAACATCCTGCAGGTACCGGCGACAGACGTGCCGATCCCGGCCGTGTACGGCGACGAGGTCTCCAGCATCCGTCTGAGCAAGGTCATCCCGGAGCTGCTCAACCGACTGACCGTCGGATACTGGTCGCGCATCTGGTACCGCTACGTGCTGTGGTCCTTCTCCCCCATCGCGCTGCTGCTCTTCGCCGGCCTGCTGCTCTTCACCATCGGTGTGGGCATCAGCATCTGGGTGATGTTCCAGATCGCCGGATCGGTCGTCGCGACGGCCGCGACCGTCATGCTCGCCGCACTCCCGCTGATGATCGGCACGCAGATGCTCATCAGCGCCCTGCAACTCGACATCCAGGCGACCCCCTCCACCCCCACCTACTCCCCGTTCGACGCGAGTCGAACGGACTGACCGCCGACGGCGCGCGCCCGCGCCGCCCGACAACGAACGAGACCACCTCATGAGTTCCGACACCACCTCCGCCCCGTCGCGCGTGTCGCGCGCGCTCGCGTGGGGCTCCACTCGACGAGCCGACATCCTCACCTGGATCATCGTGCTCGGGAGCTTCGTCGTCGGCTATGTGGCCTATGTCCGCCGCCTCCCGTTCTTCTATCCGGACTCGCGCTACTACCTGGCGATGGCGTACTGGTTCGGGGGCGAGTCGCAGGAGTCGGCACGTGATCTCACCATCGAGTTCGCCGACGCGTACCGGGTGCCGGTCCCGGACATCGATCAGCTGTTCGGCTGGGGACTCGTGCAGCCGCGCGTCGTCCTCCCGGCACTCGCCGCCCTCCCCGTACGCCTCTTCGGCCCCTTCGGTCTGGCCGCGACCGTCCTGGTCATCCTCCTGGCGATGACGATCGTCTTCACCCAGATCCTCCGCCGCCGGTTCGGCAACGGCGTGGCCGTCACCGTCATGCTGCTGGTCAACACCAGCTATCAGCTGATGATGTTCAACGCCGGCATGCTCACCGAGTCTCTCTCCGCGCTGTGGACGGCACTCACCCTTCTCGCCACCTGGGCATGGTTCCGCAAGCGAAGCGGCTGGCTCCTCGGTGCGGTGGCGCTCACCGTCGTGGGGTCGGCATTCACTCGGCAGGCGACCTTCATCGTCGCGGGGGCGTTCGTGATGGCCTGGCTGCTCGGCTCGCTCGTCCAGCGACGCTGGAGCGCGTGGGGTTGGCCTGCCCTCGTCGTCGCGGGAACCGCGATCGTCTGCCAGGTCCTCCAGACTGCCCTCTTCCCGTCGTTCTCCCAGCTCGACCAGTTCCTCAAGAAGGCCGAGGTGGACACGCTGGGCGAGGCCATCCTGGCCGTCCCCCGCATGGCCCTGCAGATCCTCGCCAGGGACACCAACACTTTCCTCACCCGCGACCTGACCCTGCTGATCCTCATCATCCTCGCCGTCGTCGGTATGATCCTCTTCTTCCGACGCTCCGAGTCGCATCTGCTGCTGGGAGCGATCCTCGGCACGGCGCTCTACAACATCACGAACGGCACACCCACCCAGTTCCGGTACGCGGTGCCGGGGCTCATCTTCTTCGTGCTCGCCGCGGCGCTGACACTGCGAGCCGCGACGCGGGGGCCCGATCCGATGGCGGCCGACGAAGCGGTCGTCGGCGCGGTCGATGGCGGTGCCGCCGATGGCGGCGCGGTCGACGACGAGTCGATCGGCGACGAGTCGGTGGATGGCGAGAGTGCCGTGCCGGATGCGGTACCCGCCACGAAATAGACGCTCCTGGTCCGCCCGGAACGACGAAGGCGGCGTCCCCCATCGGGGGCGCCGCCTTCGTCGTTCAGAGAGCGTTATGCAGCGGTGCCCACGACGATGCGCGGCGTGCCCGCCCAGCGCGCGGCGTCCGTCGCCGCACGTCCGTCGACGAGCAGCTTCACGCCGGGGAGCTGGTCAGGTCCGAGCTCCTTGTAGTCGGCGTGGTCGGTCTGCAGGATCGCGAGGTCGACCTCTCCGCCGATCGCGTAGGGCTCGAACCCGAGGCCACGCAGCTCCTCGTCGGTGTACAGCGGGTCGTGCACGACGACCTCGGCGCCCCGATCCTTGAGAGCCTTCACCGTCGGGAAGACACCGGAGAACGCGGTCTCCTTGACGCCACCGCGGTAGGCGGCGCCGAGGACGACGGCGCGCTGGCCGCTGAGGTCGCCCAGGATGCCCTCGGCCTGTGCGACGAGGCGCTCCGGCATCGATGCGTTCAGCTGGCGGGCGACGCGGACGATGTCGGCATCGGGGTCGGTCGACAGGTACAGGCGCGGGTAGACCGGGATGCAGTGTCCGCCCACGGCGATGCCGGGCCGGTGGATGTGGCTGTAGGGCTGCGAGTTGCAGGCTTCGATCACCTTGTACACGTCGATGCCGTGCGAGGCGGCGAACAGGCCGAACTGGTTCGCGAGCCCGATGTTCACGTCGCGGTAGGTGGTCTCCGCGAGCTTCGCCATCTCGGACGCCTCGGTCGTTCCGAGGTCCCACACGCCGTTCGGACGGGGCAGGTCGGGCCGCTCGTCGAACTGCAGGACGGCCTCGTAGAACTCGCGTGCGCGACGGTTGCCCTCGTCCGAGAGCGCCCCGATGAGCTTGGGGTACTTGCGCAGGTCGGCGAACACGCGGCCGGTGAGCACGCGCTCCGGCGAGTAGGCCAGGAAGAAGTCCTTGCCTTCGACGAGGCCGGAGCCCTCCTCGAGCATCGGCTTCCAGCGCTCGCGCGTGGTGCCGACCGGGAGGGTGGTCTCGTACGACACGAGGGTGCCGGGCGTCAGGTGCTCGGCGAGCGAACGCGTCGCCGCATCCATGTACTTGAAGTCGGGTTCCCAGGTCTCGTCGTTCACGAAGACGGGGGCGACGAGCACGACGGCGTCCGCGCCGGGGATGGCCTCGGCGTAATCCGTGGTCGCCCGCAGGCGGCCGGACGGGATCAGCTCGGCGAGACGCTCCTGGAGCTCGGCTTCCCCGGGGAAGGGCTCCTGCGCCGCATTGATGGTGTCGACGGCCTTCTGGTTCACGTCGACGCCGATCACGTCGTGACCCGAAGAGGCGAACTGGACGGCGAGAGGGAGCCCGATCTTTCCGAGGGCCACGACGGCGATACGCATGGTGTCCATTCTACGGGTCTGTTCCGGCATCGACGCCGAGGAGGGAGGCGAGCGAGGGCTCGAGCGCCGGTGCGAGATAGGAGACGAACGTCGAGGTCATGTGGTTCACGTCGCGGTACACGAAGATGTCGTCGACGATCACCGGGCAGGTGTCGGCGTCGCAGATGAAATCGCTGAGATCGGCGTACACCGCGCCGGCGCCTTCGGCCGCCTCGCGCTCCTGGCCGGTGAACGCGGCGTCCAACACGCTCGCCCGCTCCCCGTCGCACACCGAGACGTCGAGGACGTTCGCCGAGACGCACGTCGCCGGCGCCGCGGAGAACCGCGGGGTGTCCGCGATGACCAGTACCTCGCTCCCCGCCTCTCGGAGACGGGAGACCGTGCTCTGGACGCCCTCCTCCCAGGCACGCGAGCGGGCCTGGTCGTCGTCGGCTCCGTCGAGCGCATACCCCGCGTAGCTGGAGAACACGACGAGGTCGGGCGGATCGGCGACCAGCGAGGTGAGCACCTTCTCGCGCCATCGGTCGCACGACGCGTAGGGCACGTCCTTGTCGAGCACCGTCACGTCGACCGCGGGGCACGACGACTTCGTGTAGGCGTCGATCCGGATGTCCCCCACCTCGTCGGCGTAGTCCTCGACGGCAGGGAACCACTGCGCCGAATGGGAGTCGCCGAAGACCGCGATCGTGCGGCTGCCGTCCAGGTCCCCGTAGTGGCACTGCTGCACGTCTTCGCGCTTCACGTCGTAGTGGCAGCCGTCGCCGTACATGGGTGCGACATCCGCGGCCACGGCGTCGAGACCCGGGGTCATGTTGCGCGGGACGAACGGGGTCGCGTTCGGCGGAGAGACCGGGAAGTCCGGGGCGGCGGCGACAGCCTCGCCGGTGCCGACATCGCGCGTCGCGGCCCATTGCACGGCTCCCAGCGTTCCGGCCACGAGGACGACCGTGAGCGCGAGAGTGCCCCAGAGCGTCGCTCTCGGCCGCCTGTCGACGAGGAACCGCGGGGCGCGCAGCGGCGTCTCCACGAAGCGGAACAGGAGCCACGCGAGCGGCAGCGCGATGACGATCCCCACGAGCACCTTGACGGTGAGGCGGAGCGGATTCTGCTCGCCGACGGCAGCCTGGGTCACGATCAGCAGCGGCCAATGCACGAGATAGAGCGAGTAGGAGATCAGGCCGATGAACTGCATCGGCCTGATCGAGAGCAACCGGGTCGGGCCCGCGGACGTCCCCCGCGCTCCGAACAGGATCACGAGCGCGGTGCCGAACACGGGCAGCATCGCGGCCGTGCCGGGGAACACCGTCTTGTCGTCGTAGAGGAGCGCGGAGCCCAGGATCATGGCGAGGCCGATCCAGCCCCCTGCCGCCTCCAGCCAGCGGGGGAAGCGCGGTGCACCGTGCAACAGGATCGCACCCACCAGGCCTCCGACGAGGAGCTCCCATGCCCGGGTCGGCAGGAGGAAGAACGCGGACGGCTGATCGAGCGGCGTCATGAGGACTCCGGCGACCAGACTCGCCCCGGCCAGGAGCACGATGCCCCCGATGACGAGCGCCCGGCGTCGACGCACGAGCATCACGAGCAGCACGAGGATCAGCGGCCAGACCAGGTAGAACTGCTCTTCGACGCCCAGGGACCAGTAGTGCTGGTAGGGCGAAGCCGAGTGGTCTGCCAGGTAATCGGTGTTCTGGATCGCGAACCACACGTTGGGGACGTAGAGGATCGTCGCGAGCGCGTCCCGCAGGATGCGCTCGAGGGCCAGCGGCGGGTAGAAGATGATGGCCGCGACAGCGGTCAGCACGGCCACGACCAGGGACGCGGGGAGGATGCGGCGGATGCGTCGCGCATAGAAGTCGGCGAAGCGGATGCGTCCGTCCCGCTCCAGCGACTCCATCAGATGGCTGGAGATCAGGAAGCCCGAGATCACGAAGAAGACGTCGACGCCGACGTAGCCGCCCGTGATGAACGGCACTCCCGCGTGGTACAGCAGCACCAGGCCGACGGCGACCGCGCGCAGGCCCTGGACGTCGGTCCGGAATCTGCGGCGAGGTCGGGACGCGATCTCAGCCGCGCTCACGCGACGGACGTCTCCCCGGCCGCTCGGATCAGTTCCTGGATGACGCGCTCCGCCGCGTGTCCGTCACCGTACGGGGCCTCCGACGTGTCGGCCGGGCGAGGACGCGTCACACCCGCCGAGATCTCCTCGGCCGTGTTCGCGAGGACGTTCCAGCCGAGCTGCACGGTCTCGACCCACTCGGTCTCGGTCCGGACGGTCGTGCAGGGCACGCGCAGCAGGAAGGCCTCCTTCTGGAGCCCGCCGGAGTCGGTGACGACACCGGCGCTGGAGAGTGCGGCGGCGATGAGATCGGGGTACGCGAGAGAGGGGTGGGCGATGAGAGATCCCTGCGTGAGCTCGATCCCGTGCGCGGCCGCCTTCGCGACGACGCGCGGATGGGCGAGCAGCACCACCGGCTTGTCGAGACCGCCCAGCGCGCTCACGACCTCGGTGAGTCGAGCCGGGTCGTCCGTGTTCTCGGCGCGGTGGATCGTCGCGACGTAGTACCCGTCCGCCTCCAGGCCGAGCTCGTCCAGGAGCGCGGACGGTCGGGAGCCGACCTCGTCGCGCACCTCGAACAGCACGTCGGTCATGACGTCGCCCACCAGGACGGTGCGGGCGCCGAGTCCCTCGCCGCGCAGGTGGTCGACAGCCACCTGCGTCGGGGCCAGGAGCAGGTCGGCCGCGTGATCGGTCATGACGCGGTTGTGCTCTTCCGGCATCCGCCGGTTGAAGCTGCGCAGGCCGGCCTCGAGATGCGCGACCGGGATGTGCATCTTCACGGCGCTCAGCGCGGCGGCGACCGTCGAGTTGGTGTCGCCGTAGACCAGCACCCAGTCGGGCCGGTGTGCATCGAAGACCGCGTCGAGCGCCGCCAGCATCGCGCCGGTCTGCACGCCGTGCGAGCCGCTGCCCACCCCGAGGTGCACGTCGGGGGCGCCGATGCCGAGGTCCTCGAAGAAGACATCGGAGAGCATGGGGTCGTAGTGCTGCCCGGTGTGCACGATGACGTGCTCGACACCCGCGGCGAGCGCGGCCTTGTGGATGGGGGCGAGCTTGACGAACTGGGGGCGCGCGCCCACGACGCTGACGATCTTCACGGAACACAATCCTAGGCGGAGCATCCTGGTTGTTCGGTTGATACCGTGGGTCGGGTGCGCATCCTGATGGTCACCCCCTGGTTCCCGACCGCGGCGAACCCGGTCGCCGGCGTCTTCGTCGAACGCGATGCCGCGCTCCTCTCGGAGATCCACGACGTGCGGGTGGTGCACCTCGTCGACCCTGCCCTCCTCTCCGATGCCGAGAGCTCCGATGCAGAGAGCTCCGCCCGAGGCTTCACCGTCGAGCGGATCCCGTGGTCACGGGGCAGCATCCGTGACCTCCTCTCGGTCGGGCGCCGACTGCGCTCCCTGATGTCTGACGCGGATGTGCTGCACACCCACGCGTTCCAGGCGCTGCTGCCGCTCGCCGTCAGGCGGGTCCCCGTGCCCTGGGTGCACTCCGAGCACTGGTCCGGCATCGGCGATCCCGGCTCGCTCACCCCCCGCGGACGAGCCGTCCTCCGAGCCACCGGGCGACTCCTGCGGCGCCCCGACATCGTGACGGCCGTGAGCAGTCACCTCGCCGACCGGATCAGGGTGTTCCGGAAGGGTCCGATCCGCATCGTGCCATCCGTCGTCTCCCCCGCATCCGTCCTCATCGATCCCCCCGGAGACCCCGATCTGATCCGTCTGGTGGCCGTGGGCAACCTCGTCGACGGCAAGGATCCGCTTCTCGCGCTGGCGACGGTTCGGATGCTCGGCGAACGCGGGCGTCGGGCACGCCTCGTCTGGGTCGGTGACGGCCCCCTGCGCGAGGCTCTCGAAGCCGCCGCCGAGGGGACCTCCGACCTGACCCTCGCCGGCGTCCAGGACGCCCGCGGCGTCGCGCGTGCGCTCGACGAGGCCGATCTCTTCCTACTCCCCACTCGGGGGGAGACCCTCTGCCTCGCCGCTCTCGAGGCGATCACGCACGGGCGCCCCGTCGTGATCGGCGCTCACGGGGGCCAGCGCGACTACATCACCTCCGAGAACGGCGTCCTCGTGTCCGAGCGGTCGGCCGATGCCTACGCGAGCGCCGTCATCGATCTCTGGGAGAGCCGAGACGCCCGCAGTGCGCAGAGCATCGCGGCGAGCGTGCAGGACGTGTACTCCCCGGCCGCGGTCCGACAGGGGTACACGAACGCCTACCGGGAGGCCGTCTCGATCCGGCGACCCGACGCCCGCGACTGAGGGTCCGACGGAGTCGGACGGACCGAGCCGGTCAGGCTTCGGAGCGTCCGGTGAGTTCGCTGGCGACCTGCGTCGCCCGGGCCGCCCAGGTGTGCGAGTGTCGCACCTCGGCGGCGCGAGCGGCCACCGCGCGGTAGGCGTCCGGGTCGCTCCGGAGCCCCTCGACGAGTGAGGTGAGCGCTTCCGCCTCGTACGGGAGTGCCCAGCCGATGCCGTTCGTGACGACGAACTCCGCTGCGAGCGACCCCTCCGTCGCGACGATGGGTCGGCCGTGCCCCAGGTACTCGTACAGCTTCAGCGGCGCAGCGAACTCGCGGTATCCGATCGGGGCCATGAACAGGCAGCCGAGTGCGGAGACGGCGTAGTAACGCTCGAGCTCACTGCCGGTGGCGTGCACCACCTGCGTCGCACCGGAGGTGAGGAACGGCTCGTATCCGCTCTTCTCCGCCTGCCACTGCGCCTCGTTCGTGCACAGGATGAATGTCGAGTCCTCGACGGCCTCGAAGGCGCGGACGGCCTCCTGCAGCTGGTAGTAGTGCCCGAGCGAGCCGACGTAGAACATCGTCGCCGGGTCGGCGACCGCAGGCATGTCGACGATGTCCGTCCCCGGTGGCAGAGCGGTGCACCTGGTCGGATCCGTGTACGGCATCACCTGGGCCATACGCATCGACGGCACGTAGATCCGATCGACCGCCGTGCGGTATCCCTTCAGGTCCGCCCGATAGCGCCAGCGGAGCAACGATGTGTAGGGCTGCCCGACCCGCTGCGCGTACTCGTCGTTCTGCCAGTAGATGTCGCGGTAGAAGAGGCCTACCGGAACACCCTGCCGGCGGCAGAAGCGCAGGAAGGCGAGATCGCGCGTGAGGCTGGTCTGCCACGTGACCTTCTCCCCCAGGCCGGTCGGCGTGGTCGCGGCCTCCGAGTACACGAACTCGACCCGCAGACCCGCGGCCATGCGCTTCTTGACGTCGCGGATCTGCGCGCGACGCTGTGGATGACGCCCGGCGATCTCGATCACGTCGTAGCCCAGCTCCTCGAAAGCGCGGCGCATCTTCACGGGACGGATACCGCTCGCGCTCGTGGCCTCGGGGTTCAGCGGGAACGGCACGTGGAAGATCATCGTCGGTCGCTCGGCGAGTTCGGGCATATCTGCCATGCTAGTCGGCGGTCGCGACCCCACCCGGTCGCGAGCCGCGCGCGACGGCGGTCGCCGCATGGGAGGATTTCCTCATGGGCCCTCTCCTCATCGTGTCATTCTCCCGTCTGGAACAGGACGCCCGCGTGAGGCGGCAGGTCTCCCTCCTCGCACCCGACAACCACACCGTCACCGCGGCGCACGGGCCCGCTGTGCCCGAGGCAGCGGAGCACGTCGAACTCCCCCTCCCTCCCACCGGCTCCCGCCGGAAGGTCCGCTTCTACACGGAGTCCGCGCTCCTCCGCATCCGGGCCTACCGTCTCCTGTACTGGACGGACCCCACGGTGCGGGCGGCGCGGAAGGCCCTGCGCGGGCGCGACTTCGCACGCGTGATCGCCAACGACATCGAATCCGTTCCCCTCGCGCTTTCTCTGGCCGATGCGAGCCGCGTGCACGCCGATCTGCACGAGTTCTACCCGGGGCTGCACGACGACAATCCGCGGTGGGTGAAGCTCCGCAAGCCCTACCTCGAATGGCTGATCCGTACGTATGCGACCAAGGCGGCCTCGGCGACGACCGTCGGCGAAGGTGTCCGCACGGCGTATGCGCCCTTCGACCTGCCGCTGGAGATCGTCACGAACGCACCGGCGTACCGCTCGCTCGCGCCGACCGCCGTCCACGAGCCGATCCGGCTGGTGCACGCCGGCGGCGCGATGCCCGGCCGCAAGATCGAGCTGATGATGAAGGCGGCCGCGGCGACCACCACCGACCTGACCTTCACCCTCTACTTGACGTCGAGCTCGCCCGCGTACCTCACGCAGCTGCGCGACCTCGCCGCCGAACTCGGACCCCGCATCCGCGTCGAACCGGCTGTGCCCGCCACCGAGCTCCTGGACCGACTCCACGACTACGACGTCGGGATCCACCTGTTGCCGCCGACCGTGACCAACCAGGCCCTGGCCCTGCCGAACAAGTTCTTCGACTTCGTCCAGGCCCGGCTCGGCGTGATCGTGGGCCCCACCCCCGGCATGGCCTCCCTCGTGGAGAAGCACGATCTCGGCGCCGTCACCGAGGGCTTCGCGGTGGAGGACATCGTCGCGGTCCTCGACGCCCTCACGCCGGAGCGGATCGCCGCGTGGAAGGTCGCCGCCGACACGGCCGCCGAGGAGCTCTCCGCGGAACGGCAGACGCCGGTCTGGGCCGCCGCCGTGGGCCGGCTCGGCGCCTGACGCGGGCACCGGAGGATCGACCGCGACACCCGCTGCCGTCACATCACGGCGTCGTCGCCACCCACCAGCCCGGCGAGAGCCGCCTGCAGCGCGAACTCGGGTTCCGAGGCCACGACCTCATCGAACGTCCCTGCCGCAGCGACAGCACCGTCACGCATGAAGAAGATGACATCAGCATGCCGGATCGTGGACAGTCGGTGCGCGACGGTGATCGTCGTCACCTCTCCGCGGAGCTCCTCGATCGCTCCTGTCACGGCCGCCTCGGTCGCCGTGTCGAGAGCGCTGGTCGCCTCGTCCATCACGAGCACGCGCGGGCGGATGTAGAGCGCACGCGCGATGCCGAGCCGCTGACGCTGGCCGCCGGAGAGAGCGAGCCCGCGCTCCCCGATCTTGCCGTCGATCCCGCCGTGCCTCGCCTCGATCAGCGTCAGCAGCTGCGCGCGGTCGAGTGCGGAGACGACGCGCTCGCGATCGAAGTCGCTGCGCCAGCTCAGTGCGACGTTCTGCGCGACCGTCGCGTCGAACAGCGACACCTCTTGCGGGACGTACGCCATCTGGGCGCGCCAGGCGTTGAGGGCGGCGCTGAGCGGGACACCGTCGACGGAGATGCTGCCCGAGGTGGGCTCGACCAGTCCGAGCAGGAGGTCGATCATGGTCGACTTGCCGGCGCCGGATGCGCCGACGAACGCGACCTGCGACCCGAAGGGGATGTCGAGCGTGACGCCCCGGACCGCCTCCTCGGCGTCCGGTGAGTACTTGAAGCCGACGTCTCGAAGCTCGATGCGCCGCGGCGATGCGGGCAGCTCCTCCTGGTCGCCTGCCGCGGCCACCTCCATGTAGCGATCGGAGTTCCGCACCTCCTCGAGCACGGCCCGCGCATGCGGCGCCGACACGTTGATCTGCTGCAGCACCCCCTGGAACCGGACGAGGGCGGGCGCGAGACGGAATCCGGCCAGACCGAAGAGGGCGATGGACGCCACGGCACCCTGCACGTTGCCCTCGGTGAGGAATCCTGCGACGCCCACGAGCACGATCCCGCCGATGAGGGCGACATCGAGCACGTGCCGCGGCACCTGCGCGAGGAACTGCGAATTGGCACGCGCACGTGTCGCATGCGAGCGGTTCTCGCGCACGACATCGGCCACCTCGGAAGCGGTTCCGCGCAGCGTGACCTCTTTCAGGGCGCCGATCATCTCGGTGGTCAGCCGGGACGAGCGGAGCGAGTATCGCAGCGCCACCAGACCGGCCTGCTTCGAGCGGCGGGAGATCTGCAGCTGCAGGACCAGAGCGATGAGTCCCAGGTAGACCAACGTCACGAGGCCCACGAGCGGCTGCGCGATCGCGAGGACGAGGATCAGGGAGACGAAGCTCATGAGTTCGCCCACGAGCGACGCACCGGGGAGCAGCAGTCCGGAGATCGTCGTGCTCACGCTCGAGTCGCTGATGCGCACGAGGTCGGAGGAGTTCCGCCGAAGCCGCTCGACCCACGGGGCGCGGATGTAGCCGTTGAAGACGCGGACGCCGAGCTCGAGTTCGTAGCGGGCGAACCTCCGCGTGGCGAACCACTGCAGCGTGAGGGCGAGGAAGCCCTTGACCACGATCAGCCCGCAGACGAGAGCGAGCGGGATGAGGAGCTCCGCACCCTCGAGTGTGCCGAGCACGGGGAGCACGATCGGACTCTGGCTCACCAGCGGCGCGATCACGATCGCGAGCAGTCCCAGCGCGAGCCCGTCCATGAGCGAGAGCACTCCCATGACGCTCGCGTAGAACATCAGGAACTTCGAAGCGCTCGGGGGGAGCACTTTGAGGACCTCCCGGTAGAGGCGCCAGTTCTCTTTCATTTCGCGTCCTGCTCTCTGGGCCGAGTCGCGAGCGCGTCGAGGAACGCGGCTCCTTCCGATTCGGCATTGATCCTGGTCGCGACGATGCGAGCGTTGGTCTTCATCAGGGCGACGTCCTCCGGCTTCAGCGCCGCGAGCGTCTCCCGCAGAGACGCGGAGGTGAACTCGGGGACCACGACACCGTGCCCGTACTCCCGCACCAGCGGGGCCATGGTCTGGGTCTCGCCGACGACCACCCCGAGGGCACCCTGCGCCGCTTCGAAGAACTTGTTGGGCATGGCGTACTGGAGGTTGGGCTCGTATGGCTTGTAGAAGATGATCTCGAGGTCGTACTCGTTGATGTGCTGGGCGATCTCCCGCATGGGCGCGGGCGGCACGATCGCGATCCGATCCCGCGCGGGGTGGTTCTCGATCGCCGCTCGGAGACGCGCGTGGACCGCCGGGCTCGGCATGAGCATGAACGTCATGGAGAAGCGGGGCGGCAGCCCATCGAGGGCTTCGAGGATCTCCTCGAAGCCGCGGCGCCAGCTCGGTAGTCCGTGGAAGAGCAGGCGGATGTTCTCCGCGTCCACCGGGCTCGGCTCCAGTCCCGGTACGAAGGGCGGCGCGTTGCGCACCTGCGCGGGTACGGGGAATCCGAACTCGTCCGCGTAGAGCTTGCCGATCGGCGTGTTCACGACCGTCCGGCTCGTGAACTTGTCCGAGCCGAGCTGCTGTCGCACCCAGCGGTAGTGCGAGCCGGTGAGACGACCACCGAGCGTGCGGCGCCGGACGTTGGGGTTCCGATACTCGTGCAGGTCGAGGTGCAGGCGCCCCTGCAGTGCCGCATCGGTGAAATCGCGGGGATCCTCCACCCACGGAGCGAACTCGTACTCGTTGAAGACGATCAGGTCGTAGTGGCCCGAGCGGATGCGTCGGCGCAGCGCGATCGGCACCCGTCGCGTCAGCAAGTTCCGGAACCGGATCCGCGCGCTCAGCCCGATGTGCGAGACGAGGGCGCCCAGCCTTCCCCGCGTCCACCACAGCGGCGGTGCGAGCACGTGGTGCTCGCTCACGGCATCCGTCGGGTGCTCACCGAGTCCGAGCGTGTCGACCCTCCACCCCGCACCGATCAGCCAGTCGATCTCCCGCCTCACGCGAGGATCGCTGGCGATCGTCGAATAGGAGACGACGAGCGCGGTGCCGGGTGAAGTCGGTTCAGTCAAGGAAGATCACTTTCGCGCGGGCATGGTGCACACCCGCAGTTCGCGTCACAGGCTCATCGACGCGCCGGTGCGCGACGACTCGAGCGCCGCCTCCACGACCGCGAGCGTGCGAAGACCCTGCTCCATGGTGACGACGTCGGTGTCCTGCCCGAGCACGGCGTCGCGGAAGGCCTCATGCTCGACGCGCAGCGGCTCGCGCTTGGCGAACGCGTAGCGCGTGACGTCTCCTTCGGAGACCCCGCGGAACGACGACACGGACTCCCACTCCAGGGGGATCGTGCCGTTGGCGTGGAAGGTGAGGTCGCCGGTCGAGGTGTCGGCGACGAAGGCGCCCTTCTCCCCCGTCACGACGGTGACGCGCTCCTTCATCGGACTGAGCCAGTTGACGATGTTGTTCACGATGACTCCGGACGCGGTGCGTCCCGTGATCGTGATCATGTCCTCGTGCTCGCGACCGCTCTTGAAAGCCGTCTGCGCGAACACGCGCTCATAGGTGCTCTGAACGACCCAGGCGGTCAGGTCGACGTCATGCGAGGCGAGATCCTTCGCGACGCCGACATCGGCGATCCGAGAGGGGAACGGCCCCTGGCGGCGGGTGACCACCTGATAGACCGCCCCGAGTTCGCCGGCTTCGATCCGTCGACGGAGCTCCTGCACCGCCGGGTTGAAGCGCTCGATGTGTCCGACCGCGCCGACGAGACCGGCCGAGGCGAAGGCGTCGACCATGCGCTGCCCGGCCTCGACCGTGTGTGCGATCGGCTTCTCGACCAGGGTGTGGACCCCGGCCGCTGCGAGCTTCAGTGCGGCGTCCTCGTGGAAACGGGTGGGCACCGCGACGACGGCGATGTCGATACCCGCGTCGATCAGCGCGTCGATGTCCGGAAGGATCTGCAGGTCCCCGGCGACTCCGTGCGGGTCACCGCCCGGGTCGGCGATCGCGACGAGGTCGACGCCGTCGATCTCACGCAGGACGCGGGCATGGTGCCGGCCCATCATGCCGACGCCGAGGAGCCCGGCGCGCAGCGCCATCAGGCGCCGGCCTTCGCGACGGCGTTGACCGCGGCGACGATGCGCTCGAGGTCATCCCGGCTGAGCGAGGGGTGGACGGGGAGCGACGCGACCTCGCGGGCGGCGCGCTCGGTCTCCGGCAGATCCAGCCCCGGCGCGAAGTGCGTCAGCGACGGCAGCCGGTGGTTCGGGATCGGGTAGTACACACCGGCTCCCACGTTGTGCTCGGACTTCAGAGCGGCGACGAAGCCGTCCCGGTCCTCGGGGACGCGGACCGTGTACTGGTGGTACACGTGGACGGCGCCGTCGGCGACCGGCGGGACGACGACACCCTGGAGGTTCGCGTCGAGGAATGCCGCGTTCTCCTGGCGGGTCTTGGTCCAGGCATCGACCTTGGTCAGCTGCACGCGACCGATGGCCGCGTGGATGTCGGTCATCCGGGCGTTGAAGCCGATGACCTCGTTCTCGTACTGGCGCTCCATGCCCTGGTTGCGCAAGAGCTTCACCTGACGGGCGATCTCGTCGGTCGCCGTGGTGACCATGCCGCCCTCGCCGCTGGTCATGTTCTTCGTCGGGTACAGGCTGAACATGGCGAACTCGCCGAAGGACCCGACCGGACGGCCGTCCAGGGAAGCACCGTGCGCCTGAGCCGCATCCTCGTAGAGGGCGACGCCGCGCTCCGCGGCCAGCGCCTCGAGCTCCCGCATGCGGGCCGGGTGACCGTACAGGTGCACGGGGAGGATGCCCTTGGTCCTCGGCGTGATCGCCGCGGCGACGGCTTCGGGGTCGAGCGAGAAGGTGTCGGGCTCGATGTCCACGAAGACCGGGGTGGCGCCGGTGAGGGCGACCGAGTTCCCGGTGGCCGCGAAGGTGAACGACGGCACGATGACCTCGTCGCCCGCTCCGACTCCTGCGGCGAGCAGACCGAGGTGGAGCCCCGCCGTCCCGGAGTTCACAGCGACCGAGGGACGCCCCGGCACGAAGTGCGCCGAGAACTCCTGCTCGAACGCGGCGACCTCGGGTCCCTGCGCCACCATGCCGCTGCGCAGCACGCGGTCGACCGCTTCGCGCTCCTCGTCACCGATGATGGGCTTTGCGGGGGGAATGAACTCGCTCACACGATCTCCTTGGTCAGTGTTCCATCAGTCTCCGTGTAGCGCGCTCCCGTTGCGGGGCACACCCAGGTCTTCTCGGCCTCGCCCGCCACCAGCGGGAGTCCGGATTCGCCCACCCAGCCGATCCGGCGCGCCGGCACCCCGGCCACCAGGGCGTAGGCGGGGACGTCCTTGACGACGACGGCTCCTGCCGCGACCGTCGCCCACGCGCCGATCGTCACGGGTGCCACGCAGGTCGCGCGAGCGCCGATCGAGGCTCCCCGCTCGATGGTGACCCCGACGGGCTCCCAGTCATGAGCGCTCTTGAGGCTGCCGTCGGCGTTGATCGCACGCGGGTAGGTGTCGTTGGTGAGCACGACGGCGGGTCCGATGAACACGCCGTCGCCCAGCTTCGCCGGCTCATAGACGAGCGCGTAGTTCTGCACCTTGCAGTTGTCGCCCATCACCACCCCCGTGCCGATGTACGCGCCGCGACCGACGATGCAGTTCTCGCCGAGGTGCGCCTGCTCGCGGACCTGGGCCAGGTGCCAGATGGACGATCCGTCGCCGATGACGGCGTCGGCGGACACATCGGCGGAATCGACGATCCGCACTCGGGAGGTTTCAGTCACGGGGCTCCTTGCACGCCGCCGGGATGAGGCAGCACTGACGAGATTCTACTTGCCCGCGTCCGCTGAACCTCGACGCGCGCCGCGAACGACGTCGGCCGCCCGCTCGCCCACGGTCTGGAGCGAGGCGTTCGCCGCGGCCCAGTCGGCCCTGGCGGAGCGCGCGCTCTCGGTGCTGCCGTCGCCCCAGGCGTCGAGAAGGCGTTGCATCGCCGCCGCCACCTCGGCGGCGTCGAACCCCACCGCCTCGCCCAGCCCTGCCGCGCGCACGACCTCCCCGCCCGTCTCGGCGCCGGCGAACAGCACCGGCGTGCCGACCGCTGCTGCGGCATAGGTCTTCGTGGGGCGGGCGAAGTCGTATCCGATGCCGGGGACGATGCTCACGAGCGCACCGACGGCTCCGCGGATCCAGGACGCCGACACCTCCGGGCGGACGAGGCCGCCGAAGTGCACCCGGCCCGGCACGAGACTCTCGGCGAGGGCGCGCAGCTCCTGCTCGACGGCTCCCTGTCCGAAGAAGCGGAGCTCGACCTCGGGGTCGTCGAGCGACGCCAGCGCGCGGATGAACACGTCCGGCTGCTGCCACTCCGACATCGTGCCGGTGTAGACGAAGTAGGGGCGCTGGACGTCCGGCGCCGGCACGTCCGGTCGGAAGATGGCGTTGTCGATGCCGTTGCCTACCAGGACGACGCGCTCGGGGCGTCCACCGATGGCGCCGAGGCGATCGGCGACCTCGGCGGAGACGGCGATGACGCGGGCGGAGCGTCGCAGGACGAAGCGCTCGGTGGCTCGCATCACGGCGATCACCGGGCCGGGTGCCCCCATCGATGACACCGCGTCGGTCCAGACGTCTCCGGGGTAGTACACCAGCGGACGGCGCAGGAGGAGCGCGGCCACCGCGGAGACGAAGCCGGTCGTCGGGGGCGCCTCCGCCACGATCACGTCGCCGCGTCGCCGCAGCAGCCGGAAGAAGAGCGGAACGTCGAACGACAGGTACTGGACGTACCCGCGGATGGCCCCGCTGGCGTCGCGGAGGACGGGCGCTCGGCGCACCAGGATCCGCGGCGGATCGGCGTCGACCAGGTCCTGCGGAGGCCGGGAGGTGAGGACCTCCACGTCGGCGTCACGGGCGAGTGCACGAGCCAGAGCCTCCATGCGGAAGCTCGCCGCCGTCACCTCCGGCGTGTAGAGCCGTGTCGCGATGATCGCGCGTCGTCTCCTCGACATCCTGCCCCTGCTGCTCGATTGACCGGCGTGCGAATCGACACCTGTCACAATAGAACCATGACCTCGAGCGTCCCCGCGCCCACCACCCCAGACCCCAGCGCCTGGGTGGTTATCCCGCTGTACAACGAGGCGAGCGTGATCGGTGGCGTCGTCGAGGGGCTGAGGAAGCACTTCGCGAACATCGTCTGCGTCGACGACGGATCGACCGACGGGTCGGCGGCCGAGGCCCGAGCGGCCGGCGCGACCCTCGTGCAGCACCCGGTCAACCTCGGTCAGGGGGCCGCTCTGCAGACCGGAATCGACTTCGCCCTGTCCCACCCGGCGTGCGAGTACATCGTCACGTTCGACGCAGACGGGCAGCACCGGATCGAGGATGCCCTGGGCATGCTCGAACTCGCGCGCCGCGAGGACGTCGCCGTGGTCTTCGGATCCCGGTTCCTCGACGACCGCACGAAACCGGGATGGATGAAGAAGGTCATCCTCAAGACCGCGGTCTGGGTGACCAACCTCACCACGAGCCTGAAGCTCACGGACGCTCACAACGGTCTGCGCGTGATCCGGCGGGACGCTGCGGAGGCCATCGAGCTCCGGCAGGACCGCATGGCTCACGCGACCGAGATCGTTCTCGAACTGGGCCGGACGCGGCTGCCGTGGAAGGAGTACCCCGTGGAGCTCCTCTACACCGACTACTCGAAGGCGAAGGGCCAGAGCGTGCTCAATTCCGTGAACATCCTCGTCGATCTGGTGGTGCGCTGATCATGTGGATCCAGTTCCTGCTCATCGCCGCCATCATCGTGCTGGCCGTCTTCATGATGCGCCGCACCGGAGCCGACAGCCACCTGGCGATCCGACGCCTCCTCATGGGACTTTTCGTCGTCGTCGCCGTGCTCTCCGTGCTCTTCCCGCAATGGCTGAGCTGGCTCGCAAGCCTCGTCGGCGTCGGACGCGGAACCGATCTCGTGCTCTACGGCCTGATCGTGATGTTCCTCGCGTTCGTGTACTCGCAGTACCGCCGCAACATCGCTCTCCAGCGTCAGCTGACACTGCTCGCGCGCAAGATCGCGTTGCTCGAGGCCTCGGAGAACGAGAACCAGGCTAGTCGCAACCGCTGACTTCGTAGAGCACCGCGTCACCGACGCGGTCCACCTCGGTGAGGATCGGGGACTCGTCCAGGTCATGGAGTCCGTCGTACGTCGTGTAGTGGTTCTGGAACAGCACGGTGTCGCCGAAGTCCAGCGCGTGCGTGACGCCCAGGCGCTCGATCGCGTCGCAGACCTCCGACCCGCCGTCGACGAGATACCGGGCGAGAAGCGCGGCGTCAGCTCCGTAGCGCCCGGTCACGTGCGGGAAGACCACGTCGTGACCGGTGTACGCGAACAGCAGTCCGGCACCGGTGAGGGGATCGCCGATGACGACGCTGTCGGGCGACAGATCGTCGTCCGACCTCTCGAAAAGGGCGCTCTCGTCCGGCGACAGTCCCTGGGACTTGTCGTCGAACCGATAGCTCACGTCGCGCAGGTATCGCAGGTCGTGCCGCAGGGCCACGAGATGCGTCGCGGCGGCGAGGGCGAGAAGGACGACCACCGCTACAAGGGTGCGCGTTCTCCCTGCGCGGCGCAGCCCCCCGAGCCACTCCCCCACGACGCTCGCACCGAGAGCCGCAAGAGGCAGCCCCCAGATCGCCAGCAGTGCCGCCACGCGGGTGGTGTCGTCGTACCAGACGCCCACGAAGAGGCTCCGCAGACCGAGCAGAGGGAACCAGGCGGCGGCGAGGTAGAGCCCCACGCTCACGGCGTAGGAGGCCAGGATCCACCATTTCCGATCCCGCGCCACGCGCCAGATCCCGATGGCGGCCAGGGGCCCGAGCAGCAACCCGGTGCTGCGATCCACCGGGCTGAGGAAGGCGACCTCGCCCAGGGACTGCGCGATGGTCTGCGTCGGCACCCACTCGTTCGTCGTGACATTCGCCTTGATCCAGACGATCACGAAGGCGATGACTCCCACGGCGACGACGACGGAGACGACGACACGCCTCGTCCGGTCGCCCGCCTTCGCAACCCCCCATGCCCACCACAGCAGATAGGGCACCAGCAGCGCCACCGCCCCGAGCAGCGCGGAGGGGTGGCCGAGCGCCGTTCCCCCAGCGACGGCCAGAACGACGAGGATGCGCAGGGTGCGTCGAGGCGCCCCGAGTTCCCGTTCGAACGCCAGGAGCACCAGCGCGATCAGGATCGGGATGAGCACCGTTCCGATCAGGTTCGGGTAGAGCACACCCCAGTTGAGGAAACCGAGCGGGAAGATGCTGAAGCCGAGGCCGAGCACCGGCGCCCACAGCGCGGCCCAGGGCCGCTGCGGGAAGACGACGGTCGTGAGGGTGGCGAGCGCGACCGGCCAGATGAGAGCGATCACGGCCACCGTCACCACGTTGGTCGCCGCGACCACGCTCCCCGCCACGGGCACCACCAGGCTGACCAGCGCGTGCCACAGCGTCGGATAGAAGCTGGTGTCCTGGTTCGGCGTCGCCATCGTCATGTGCAGCGGTGACGCGTCGCCGGTCTGGCCGATGAACTCCACCGCATTGAGGTGGAAGAGGCCGTCGTAGAGCTGGGTCGGGTTGCCCGGATCGCGGATGCCGAGGACCAGGATGACCACCCAGCCCAGTGCCGCGGCGATGACGGAGATCGCCGTCCACCGAGCGCGCATCGTGACGTCGGGCACGACCGGCCGCCGGTCGAGCACCCGCAGGACCACGGCGATGACAGCGACGACGGCGGCGACGATCACCACGGGCAGCAGGCTCCAGCGCAGCCCGAGTACCGGGGCGACGAGCGCCGCCGCCCCGAGCACCCCGAGCGAGACGCCGATCATCGCGCCCAGCCTCACCACACCGCGGGTTCCGCGCAGGAACAGACCCGCCGGGAGCCCGGGCACGATCAGCAGAGCCAGCGCCAGGAGCAGCGCCGGGATCTGTCCGACCCAGTCCATCACGCGTCCACCAGGGAGATGGCGCCCTCGACTTCACCGTCGTAGACGACCTCGCCCTTGTTGATCACGATGCCGCGGGTGCAGAGCTCGCGCACCATCTCCATGTCGTGACTGACGACCACGAGGGTCTTTCCCTCGGCGATGAGCTCTTCGAACTTGAGCCGGCACTTCTCCCGGAACGGTGCGTCGCCGACCGAGAGGATCTCGTCGACGAGGAGCACATCGAGCTCGACGTGGATCGCGACGGAGAACGCCAGGCGCATGAACATGCCGGAGGAGTAGTGCTTGACCTCCTGATCGATGAACTGCTCGATCTCGCTGAACGCCACGATCTCGTCGTACCGCGCCTCGATCTCATGCTTTTTCATGCCCAGGATCGCGGCGTTGAGGAAGACGTTCTCGCGGCCCGACAGCTCCGGGTGGAATCCGGCGCCGACCTCGATGAGACCGGCGACGCGGCCTCGGGTCAGCACCTCGCCGTCGTCCGGCTCCATGACGCCGGAGATGAGCTTGAGGAGGGTGGACTTGCCCGATCCGTTGAAACCGAGGATCGCGACGGACTCCCCCTCGCCGATCGTGATGTCGACGCCCTTGAGGGCCTCGAACTGGCTCGTGAGCTTGCGTCGCTTGATCCAGGACACCACGGTGTCCTTGAGAGAGAAGGCGTGGTTGAGCGTGAACCGCTTCTTCACGCCGTCGATGATGATGCTCGGCTTGATGGTGGTCTGCTCGCTCATAGGTCTTGCGCGAACCTTCCCTCGAGGCGTCGGAAGACGAACTGACCGAACAGGAGGGTGCCCACCGCGATCAGGAACGTCCAGAGCGTGTTCCAGGCGAGGCCCGGAGGAATGTCGATCAGGGCCTTGCCCACGTAGCCGGAGGCCGTGACCATCCCCTCCGTCGCCGGACGCCAGAACGCGTAGTGGAAGAGCTCCACTCCCTGCGTGATCGGGTTGAGCATGTAGAGCTCGACGATCCACTGCGGCCAGCCGAGACGATCGACGATCGCGTCCTGCACCTGGGTCCAGGCGTACAGCACGGGAGAGGCCCATGTGGCGAGGAGCAGCATCAACTCGACGATGTTCTCGGCGTCGCGGAAGCGGACGTTGACCGCCCCGAAGAACAGTCCGAGCCCCAGGCTGAAAACCATCACGATGATCATGCCGGCGAGGATCGCCAGGATGGACACGATCGACACGTGCGCGATCCAGCCCATCAGCAGACAGACGATGAGCAGGAGCCCCACCTGCGGGAGGAAGTGCACGAACGCGACGATCACCGCCGACACCGCGAACAGCTGTCGCGGCAGGAAGACCTTGCGCACCAGAGCCGCGTTGCCGACGATCGACGAGGTCGCGTTCTTGAACCCCTCGGAGAACAGGTTGATCATCACGATGCCCGAGAACAAGTAGACCGCGTAGTTCGGCAGCCCCCGGTCGAGGTCCATGAAGATGCCGAGGACCACCCAGAACACGAGGAACTGGGCGGCGGGCCGCACGTAGGACCACGTCCAGCCGAGCACCGAGTTGCGATAGCGCGTGGTCACGCCGGTGCGCACGAGCAGGTTCAGCAGATAGCGCCAGCGCACGACATCGATCAGGCCCCGGCTCTTTCCCGGGGTGTCGAAGTCGGAACGCGGGACAGCGGCGAAAAGATCTCGGGTGTCAGTCACAGGCCCACTCATTCGTGAACGGCGATGCTCGCCGCAGAAGAATCCAGTGTATGGGACTCGCCTCCGCGTCCACCGTATGACGGCGTGGAAGGGCATCGCGTCGTCATCGGCGCGGGGCTATGCGACACGGTCGTCCGCGCTCAGAGCGTCGATCACCTCGGCGAGTCGAGCGAGCTCGCGCTCTCCCGAGTATCGCGAGGCGGCCGCATCCGATGCGCGCTTCCACTCAGCCACCCGCGAGGCCTCCAGACCGTCCAGGGCACGCGTGAGCGATTCCACGCCGAAGTCCTCCGTCACCAGTCCGAACCTCTCTTCCTCGACGATCCCGGCCATCTCCGGGGACGGCCCCGTGATGATGCCGAGCCTTGCCTGGAGGAAGTCGAAGAACTTGTTCGGCAGGCACCACATGTGGTTGAAGGTCGTCGGCGGGATCATGCACAGGCCGACGTCGAACCGATGCAGCGTCGGAACGAGCTCCTCGAACGAGACTGCGTCGTTGATGCGGATGCGGTCGCTGCCATCCGCCAGGTCCTTGAGCTCCTGCACATACGCGCGGTCGCTGCCCACCAGATACAGGTCGAGGGTCGCCTCCGTCGTGGTCCTGATCGTCGCTTCGATCATGGTCTCGAGGAGGCGGGAACGGGCGGCACCACCGCTGTGGACCAGTCGAATGGGGTCGCCGACGGGTCCCGGCGACAACGGAGCGAACATCGCCGCGCTGCGCACGAGGGCCGGGTCGAGGCCGTACTCGCGGTACGCCGCGGCCACGCCCTCGCTGACGGTCACGGTCGCCGCGACCTTCGTGACGTGCTCTCGGACCAGCCAGTCGTAGTAGGGGGCGACGTTGCGCACCCACTCGGGGCGGTTGTCGTACTGCCGAGGCGCGAACTCGTGCAGATCGGCGACGACTCCGAGACGCGGTGCCAGGCGGTTGGCGAGCGGCACCGGATCGACGTCGTTGGCGATGATGATGTCCCACGTCTGCCCCGAGAGCTGCTCCCACGCCCAGCGGATGTGCGGGAGGAGCCAGTACGACGTCTCGTAGCGATGCAGTCGGAACGCGGTCTGACGCACGGCGTATCGGACCTTGCGCGTCAGCGCCGGTGAGCGGTCGGCGGTGGGCATGGACAGAACGCGAACACCGTCGACCTTCGGATCCCCGCGGCCCACGACCGTGATGTCGTAGTCATCGCGGAGTGTCAGCAGCTGGCGCTTGACGCGAGGATCGCGCGCGAGTTCCGAGAACGCGATGATGAGCATCCGCGGGCGCGAAGCGGCATCGAACGAGTGAGGCAACGAGTCTCCTAACCGAGTGTCCAGACGGGGAAAGTCTAGACGCGCAGGCCGGTGTGGCCCTGTACGGGCCACACCGGATGCGTCAGCCGACCGTGGCCATGGAGGACCAGCCGGTGCCGATCTTCACGCGCGCCAGCATCTTCCCAGCGCCGGCGCCGGGGTACAGATACATGGATCCGTCGGGGTCCACGGCGAGGAGGTCGCTCTTGCCGTCGCCGGTGAAGTCCCCGGGGCTGAACACCGAATCGAAGACGTCCCACGCGTGGCCGATCTGCGACGACGCCCCGAAGGAGCCCTTGCCCGTGAGCGGGTACATGCGGAGGGTGCCATCGGTGAGTCGCGCGATCAGGTCCGCGCGTCCGTCGCCGTCGAAGTCGCCGGCGTTGAACAGGTCTTCCGCGATCGTCCACCCATGGCTGATCTGCGCCCCGCCCCCGGGCATCCAGCCACCGCGTCCGTTGCCCCGGTACAGGAGCATCAGGCCGTCCGTCGTCGTCACGACGACATCGGTGAACCGATCGCCGTCGAAGTCGATGCCGCCGACCGCCCGGGTGAAGGCTCCCCACCCGTGTCCGATCTGCACGGGAGCGGCGAACCCTCCGCCCGCCTTCCCCGCGTGGAGGTAGAACGCGCCTGCCGCATCGATCCGCCCGAGATCGGGGAACCCGTCGCGGTTGAAGTCTCCGAGGGAGAACACCTTGTCGTCGGGGCTCCATCCCGTCGCGATCGTCGTCCGCGCGCCCCACTTGCCGATCCCGTTGCCCCCATAGATGTAGGCCTCACCGGTCTTGGACACGGCGACCACGTCGTTGCCGGGCACGGCATCGACGTTGCCGTAGCCGCCGGGGAAGGGACGCGGTCCATTGACGGCGGGTCCGACCGCCGCCTTCGCGGACATGACGGCCCAGCCGCTGCCGATGGCACCGGCGCCCGTCACCTTTCCTCCGCCGATGCCGCGGTAGAGCATGAGCTTGCCGTCCTCCCCGTGGGCCAGAAGATCGGGCTTCCCGTCGCCGTCGAAGTCGCCGACCCCGAAGATGCTGGTCATGACCGACCAGCCATGGCCCATCGCGACCTTCGTGCCCCACCCTCCGCGACCGTCGCTCGGGAAGAGGACGAGGTTTCCGGCGCGGTCCCGTGCCATCAGATCGGGACGCCCGTCGCCGTTCATGTCGATCCCGCCACTGACCTGGCTCATGTTGTTCCAACCGCTGCCGACCTTGACCGGGGCACGAAAGCCGCCGAACCCGTCGCCGGCGCGCAGGAACAGGTCGCCGCTGGCGCTCGTCGTGAACACGTCGGCGATGCCGTCTCCGTTGAAGTCGCCGGCCGGGAAGACGTCGGCCACTCCCGACCAGTCGCCCGGAAGCGGCTCACGCGCGGAGAGGGTCGTATCCCCGTCGCTGCGCATCAACGTCGCCTTCTTGTCTTTGTCGAAAGCGATGAAGTCGCGAGTGCCGTCGCCGTCGAAGTCACCGAGATCGATGACCTTCGAGACCCCCGTGAGGCCGGAGGCCAGCTGAACCCGTGCGCCCCACACCTTCTGCGAATACGGGTAGGCCCACAGCGAGCCGCTGTTGTCGAGCGTCGTGACGTACTTCGAGGCGTTGACGGTCTTCAGGACCGGAGGCGCCGGAGGGACCTTCACCGACTGCGTCGAACCGAACCAATCCGTGAAGTAGTTGTAGAAGTTCCGGTTGCCGTATGCCGAGCAGCCGTCTCCCTCGCCGTAGCCGGCACGCAGCGCCGCCGCGTTGGGCTGGTAAGGCGTGTAGTAGTAGAGCGCCGACGTCGCCTTGTTGGCGACGTACACCGGCGAGGTGCCGCAGGATGCCTTCGGGTTGTACAGGATGTTCCAGGTCTTGCCCGGGGCGTACCACTGGAACCACTTGCCCTCCATGTAGATCTGCATCTGGCGCGCGGCGCCGTAGATCTGGTGGAAGAAGCCGATGAAGTTCGGGTCGCACGGTGCCGTGTCCGGGCATCCCTGTCCGAGCGCGATGCGATAGCGCCACGCGCTCGGCCACGTGTGGGTGATGAGCCCCTGCTCCTTCTGGAGCATCACGATGAGCACCTGCGGGTTGATGTCGCACGCCTGCGACACGCGGTAGATGATGCGTGCGGCCGACTCGTTCGCGGCGCCCGTGTACCCCGAGCAGTAGGCGTCCGCCGGTCGGGTGACGGTGGTCATCCTGAAGTCCTTGAGGCAGACGATCGCCTCGTTGTTCTCGTCTCTGCCGCCCAGGCAGCGCGCGACCTTGCTGTTGAAGAAGGTCTGGATCTGCGCCTCGGTCATGGTGTTCTTGTTGGTGAACACGGCGTCGCTGATGATGTTGCCCGCATTGAACCCGACGAGGGTGCTCTTCACGATCCCTGTCGCAGCAGGATCCGCTGTCCCGCCGACGGCACTCGCTGTGGTCGAGGGGGCGGACGTCTGGTCGGCGGCAGCGGGAGCCACCGTTCCGATCACCAGGGCGGAGACAGCGAGGAAACAGATGAGGAGTGGGGAGGCCCTCAGGGTGTTTCGCGAGCGTGGGGCACGTCGAGACATGTGACCAGTGTGACGGAAGTTGCAGGATGATGCCACTGTTGCGCTGGTTACGCGACAAGATTTCGGCGTGTCGCGCCGATGCGCAGGTTGTTCTCAGCCGCTCACAGGTCGGCGTGCAGCCCCCACAGACGCTCCGCCGAGCTCGCCCAGGAGAAGGCCCGGGACCTGTCGGCGGCGAGCACCCGCAGCCGTGCCGACGAGGCGCCCGCCGCGTCGGCGACAGCTTCCGCGATGCCCTCCGCCGGCACCAGCATCCCGCCGTCGGCGAGGACGTCGCAGTGCGACCCGCTCTCGACCGCGACCACCGGCGTCCCGACCGTCATCGCCTCGACCGCACGCCACGGCCACCCCGCCACGGGATCGGTCGACACGAAAGCCGAAGCGCCGGCGAGGGCCGAGGCTCGGTCCGCCGGGGACAGCGCGCCACGGACGTGCGCCCTCCGCTCCGGCAGCCCGGCGGCGGAGGCGATCTCCACCAGGCGCGGCTCCGCACCCTCCGGCGCATCGAGCACGACCGCATCGACCCCGGCGGCGAGCGCACCTCGGAATCCCTCGGCGAGCGTCGTCGGCGAACCGGCCAGCACCACGTATTCCTCCGGCAGTCCGAGCACCTCACGGCGTGCCGTGGCATCGGTCGGAACCGCGAACGACCGCGGCGCGGCACCCGCGATCACCCGGATCCGCCCCCCGAGCTTCACGAGCTCGGCCAGACGCTCGGCGACCGCGTGCGAGGGCACGACCACGGCGTCGGCGTGCTTCACCGCGCGCCGGAGCATGGCGCGCTGCCACGCCACCGCGCTCTTCGACAGCGCCTCCGGTGCGTCCCAGGCCCGCAGGTCCCACAGCGTCACGGTCGTCTGGTCGTTGTCGTGCACGCGATCGTGCCGCACGAGCGGTGCCATCAGGGTCGGCGAGTGGATGAGGCCGCCGCCGATGCCGGGGGCGATCCCGAGCTGCCAGGAGGCCGCGATCTCACGCCTGCCGAGCGCGAGCGTCCGCACGTCCTCGATGCCCGGTACCGGCACCTCGGCTCCCGCGGTGACGATGGCATCCACCACACACCCCGACGGCGCCGTGGCGACGAGTCCCGCCACCAGGTCGACCGACGCCGAGGCCTGGTCGGGGTCGACGACCTGCACGAGCTGATCCAGAACAACACGCAGCCGAGCACCCATGCGCTCAGGCTATCCTCGCCTCGTCACTCCGCCGCGGAGCGCGCCGCACGCGCCGCACGAATGTCAGCGTTCCCACAGATTTCCCCCACCACCGGCGCAGGGGTTCATGCTTGAATGCTCGGGTGAGCGATGGTCGACTTCCCGTCCGGCGCCGATGGATCGGGTGGACCATCGGCATCCTGCTGTCGCTTCTCATCATCGCGATCGGCTGGGTGACGGTCCGCGGCATCGGTGCTGTCACGAACCTCCAGCACGTGGCCAAGGGGGCGTCGCAGCTCAAGTCCTCGATCGCGGCCGGCGACCTCGAAGGCGCCAAGCCGATCGCCGAGAGCATCGCTCGCAACGCGGCCTCCGCGGAAGACCTCACCTCTGACCCCGTCTGGGCCGCGTTCGGTGCGGTCCCGTGGCTGGGGCCGAACTTCCGGGCCGTGAGCGAGATCGCCGCGATCGCCGACGACGTCTCGCAGGACGCCCTCACTCCCCTCCTCGATGTGGCGGGCGGACTGGATCTGGCCGGTCTCGGGTTCAGTAACGGCGCCGTCGACCTCGAGCCGTTCGCCGCCATCGAGAAGCCGCTCGGCACCGCGAGCACCGCCCTCGACGCCGCACAGCGACAGGCCCGGCGCATCGACGCCGATGCCACCCTTCCCCCTCTCGCCGACGCGATCGGCGAGATGCGATCGGCGGTGACCCAGGCGGCGACCGCGGTCGGTTCGCTCCACGGGGCGGCCGTGCTGCTTCCGACCATGCTCGGCGGCGAAGGGCCGCGCAACTACGTCCTGGCGATGCAGAACAACGCGGAGCTGCGCTCCTCCGGCGGCATCATCGGCTCGATCGCCCTCCTCCATGCCGAGAACGGGCGGATCACCCTGCAGAAGCAGGCCTCGACGCGCGACTTCCCGCCGCTCGACAAGGCTCTGCCGCTCAGCGATTCGACGATCGCCCTGTTCGAGGATCGTCCGGGACGCTACCTCCAGAACATCACCAGCATCCCGGACTTCGCCGAGGCCGGCGAGACCGTCGCGGCGCGCTGGGAGGGCCGGTTCGGCGGGACCGTCGACGGCGTCATCGCGGTGGACGCCGTCGTCGCGAGGCACCTCATGAAGGTGACGGGCGACCTCTCGTTCGGCCCGTTCACCGCCACCTCCGACACCGTGACCGACATCCTTCTCTCCGAGATCTACGCCGCGGTCCCCGACCCGGCGGTACAGGACCAGATCTTCGCGAAGGCTGCGGCGGCCCTGTTCAGCTCCGCCCTGACCGGCGGAGACCCGAAGGCCCTGATCGGCGCGATGGCCGATGCCGCGGGTGAGGGGCGGATCCGCATCTGGAGCGCCCACGAGGACGAGGAGGCGCTGCTCGCGTCCTCCGCCCTGGGCGGCACGATCCCCCGGGACAGCGCCGACGCGACGTACGTGGGCGTCCTGATCAACGACGGCACCGGCGGCAAGATGGACTACTACACCCGCGCGTCGATCACGACCGCCGTCGGGACGTGCCAGGGCTCCCCGACCACTCAGGTGCGGGTGACCTGGAAGAACACGGCGCCCGCCGATGCGGCCACCTCGCTGCCGGGCTACGTCACGGGCGACGGCGTGTACGGGGTTCCGGCCGGGACGGTGCGGACACTGATCGCCATCTACGGCCCGGAGGGCGCGACACCCTCTCACATCGACCGTGACGGCGCCGAAGAAGGCGTGCAGACAGCGATGCTCGGCGACCGTTCCGTGGTGCAGCATGAGGTGTCCCTCGCCCCCGGCGAGTCGACCACGATCACGCTCGAGTTCGCCGGCTCCGGAGCGGGAGAGCGCCTCACGGAGGTGCTGCACACGCCGCTCATCGAGGGTCCGAAGATCGCGCGCGACACACTTCAGTGCGCGTCGTGACTTTCCCCGCCCGATAGGGTACTGTCGACTCACTGGGGAATATCTGGTGTCTGCAATTCTGCCGTGGGGGCAGGAAGACACCACGCAGTCGAACGCAGGGGTGTGTTCGAAGGCGATTCCGCGTGAAATTCTGGGGAGAAATCATGCTGAAGAAACTGGCTGCCATCAGCCTTGCCGCCGGCGCGCTCGTTCTTGCTGCGCCTGCCGTCGCCACCGCCGCGCCGTCTGCACCGGCTCCGTCGTCGTCCGACTCCTACCCGTCGCCTCCTGGCGTCAAGGTCGGAGATCCGATCATCGACATCTGCGAGGTCTCGACGATCGTGTTCGGACCGGGGTACTTCCTCCCGTCCGAGAACGTGAACGTCTCGGTCTCCGGCCTCAACGCCGGGAACGCCGCTGTGTCGGGCAACACCGCCGCCACGGACGGCAGCCTGACGCTCACCTTCCGCCCGCCGTCCGACGGAGAGGGCTCCTACGCCATCGCCTTCGGTGGCTCGCGCTCGTACACCGCCACGATCACCGTGTCGCACGGCCATGACGCCGCCTCGACCTGCGACCACGACCCTGCTGTCGCACCCGCAGGTGCCGAGCTGCCGCTCACGGGCGACGGATTCGAGCTCGCGCTCACCGGTGGAAGCGTCTCGCCGTGGATCCTCGGTGGCGGTGCCGCGGCACTCGTCGCCGGTGGCGCACTGGTCGCGGTCGGAGCCTCTCGCCGCAAGCGCGCCTAGGTTCGGCTGCCGCCTCGCGCGGTGGTCGACTGGACGACGGTGATCCCTCCCCCTCCGATCACCGTCGTCTGGTGCATCCGGTGACAACACCGGAAGCCCACGGCTGTCCCTCCCTCGCAGGTGACAGCCGTGGGCTTTGTCGTGCGTACGGCTTGTCGTGCGCGGTGAGATCCCGGATGCACCCGCCCCGAGGGCGGTCGGCAGGCCCGGCGCTCACGCGGTCACGGTGCGGGAGTGGGTGTCTCCGTCGGCGGGTGCAGCGCCTGCTGGATCATGTCGTGGATGAATCCGTAGTCCGGCTGATGTTCGTCCACTCCGGAGTCCGGGGTGAGCTCGATCGTCGTGACCTTCTGCTCCTTGGCCTTGAGCATCAGATCGAAGAACTCCGGCAGCTTGTCGGAGGGCAGGTCCGTGCTGATCAGCGCCGTCCCGGCTGCCGCCACCTCGTTGAACCGCGTCAGCACGGTCTGCGGCGTGAACTGGGCGAGGATCGCCTCCTGCAGCTGTCGCTGACGCTTCATCCGATCCCAGTCGCTGGTCGTGTACCGCGACCGGGCGTACCACTGGGCGGTGTCGCCGTCCATGTGCTGCTTGCCGGGCTCGATCCAGCCGATCGCCCACTCGTTCACATCGGTGCCGGTCCACCCCTCCGGCGGGCCACCCTTGGGCAGGCGCTCCGTGGCGTCGATCTCGACGCCGCCCAGAGCGTCGACGAGCTCGGCGAAGCCGTGCATGTCGACGAAGACGTAGTAGGGGATCTCGATCCCGAGGACCCCCTCGGCGGCATCCTTCGTCGCCTCGATACCGGGATCGGACCCATGGGCGACGGCATCGGGGTAGAGCCCCGTCCCCCCGTCCTCCCGACAGACCTCCGCGGCGTTGCGCACGTGGTTCATCCAGCCGTTCCACCCGCAGGTGGACGAGGCGTGACCTTCGAAGCCGTTCGGGTACAGCTCCTGCATCGGGCTGCCGTCGCTGAACGGTGCGTTCGGGAGCTCGCGCGGGATGCCGGTGATCGTGACCGCTCCGGTGTCGGCGTTCACCGACACGACGGAGATGCTGTCGAATCGCATCGAGTCACGACCGTCACCGCTGTCCGCGCCGAGGAGCAGGATGTTGTAGTAGCCGTCGCTCGGCTCCACACTCGGGCCGCTCTGCCCGAAGATCGCACCGAGGGTGCTCCGCACCGACCCCACGGCGGTCGCCGCATAGGCGGTCCCGCCGCCGACGAGGCCCAGCAGCACGAGTGCCACCACGGGGATGGCGAGGCGCGACAGTCCGGGAACCTTCACCAGCCGCACGAGCCGCAGGGCATCGAAGGTCAGCATGATCCAGAGCACCACGTAGCCGAAGAGCAGCACCTGGACGATCGTGAGGACCGCGGCGGAGAAGAAGCCCCCGCCGATCGTGATCCACAGCAGGACCGGTCGCGCGAAGAGGGCGAGTCCTGCGGCCACGATCACGAGGAACCACGCGAACAGCGTCGCGCCGAGTCCGAACCGCCCGAGCCGACGGTTGCCCGCGAGCACCTGCGCCGATCCGGGGAGGAGGACGTTCAGGGCGACGAGCCACCACCCACGCTTGACCATCGTCCCCGCGTCGGAGGAGTCCGGGTGCCGCAGCGGCCGGGACTCGATGAGCGGGCGCTGTGTTGCGCGCGGAGGCGCAAGGGTCACAGTGACGCCTTCAGCCGTTCGTTCTTCGCCTCGACCTGAGCCTCGAGATCGCGCGCATACGCTTCGACGCGGTCGGCGAGGTCGTCGTCCGCGGTTCCGAGGATGCGCGCGGCGAGGAGGCCCGCGTTGCGCGCTCCCCCGATGGAGACGGTTGCGACCGGGATGCCGGCGGGCATCTGCACGATCGAGAGCAGGGAGTCCATGCCGTCGAGATACGCGAGGGGCACCGGGACGCCCACCACCGGGAGCGGCGTCATCGAGGCGAGCATGCCCGGAAGGTGGGCCGCTCCCCCGGCGCCGGCGATGATGACGCGGATTCCGCGGGCCCGCGCCTCACGCGCGTAGGACATGAGCTTGTCGGGTGTGCGGTGCGCCGAGACGACCTCCACCTCGTGCGGGATGCCGAAGTCCGTGAGCGCTTGAGACGCGTCGCTCATGACCCGCCAGTCGGAGTCGGATCCCATGACGACGCCGACCAGAGGATCGGCGGAGGAGTGCAGTGGCTCGGTCACCAGATCAGGGTACGGTCTACCGCTGGGAGAACCCCCGAACGGCACGCCTCTTGACGCGCATGTGTCGTCTCGCCGAGCCGGGTCACGGGGCGCCGGATCAGAGGAAATGCGCGGCGGTCGCGCGCGCGACGTACACGGCGTCGTCGAGGTCGTCGTCCGCGACGTTGACGTGCCCCACCTTGCGACCGGGTCGCGGTGCCTTTCCGTAGGTGTGGATCTTCGCCTGCGGGTGCTCCGCCATCGCGGCGCCGAAACGCTCCTCGAGCGTGCCGTCGGTCGGTCCGCCGAGGATGTTCACCATCACGGACCAGGCCGCGCGCGGCGCGGTGCTGCCCAGGGGAAGGTCGGCGACCGCGCGCAGGTGCTGCTCGAACTGGCCGGTCACGGCGCCGTCCTGGCTCCAGTGCCCGCTGTTGTGCGGCCGCATCGCGAGCTCGTTCACGAGGATGCGCTCGTCGTCGGTCTCGAACAGCTCGACCGCGAGCATCCCGGTCACGCCGAGCCCCTCGGCGATGGCACGACCGATCCCCTCCGCGACCTCCACGAGACGCTCGGCTGCGGCCGGGGCCGGCGCGATGACCTCCGCGCACACTCCGTCGCGCTGCACCGTCTCGACCACCGGATACGCGACGATGTCGCCACTCGGACGACGGGCCACCTGCTGGGCGAGCTCGCGCACGAACGGGACGAGCTCCTCGACCAGGAGCGCGTCGCCGCCGTCGAGCGCGTCGAGCCAGTCCTGGGCATCCTCTGCCGCCCGCACGACCCGCACGCCCTTGCCGTCGTAGCCGCCTCGCGGCGTCTTCACCACGCCGGCGCCGGCATGCGCGTCGAGGAAGGCCTGCAGCTCGGCGACGCTGCGCACGGCTGCCCAGTCCGGTTGGGGGACGCCGAGTTCGGCGAGACGCGCGCGCATCACGAGCTTGTCCTGTGCGTACTGGAGGGCATCCGGTCCCGGGTGCACGACCACGCCGTCGGCGACGAGCGCACGCAGCACCTCCTGCGGCACGTGCTCGTGGTCGAATGTGACGACGTCCACGTCGGCGACGAAGGCGCGCACGGCCTCGAGGTCGCGGTAGTCGCCGACCGCGGTGGCCGCGAGTCCGGCGGACATCCCCTCATCCTCGGCGAGCACTCGCAGATCGAGGCCGAGCTCGACCGCCGGAGCGATCATCATCCGGGCCAGCTGTCCTCCGCCGATCACGCCAACACGCAGCGCCATATGCCGCCTCCATTCGTCTGCCCCCATTCTCCCGCACCGACGCGGGCGGAATCGACATGCTCCGGCATCCGGCCGACCGACGCGGCCGACGAGCACGGAGGGGGTTCACATCGAGGCGGGATCGTCCCCACCGGACTGGGCATCGCGATGCGCCAGGATCTGACCGACCTCGATCTGGTCGGCGAGAGTCTCGTGGACGAGGGTCACGTTCGGCACGTTCGCGAGTCGGAGAGGCGCATCCACGCCGTTGGACAGCGTGATGGTGCCCGTGCCCCAGAGCCGCTGCAGAGGGCCGCGGCGAACCGCGATCGTGTAGCCCCGGGCATGCGACATCTCCCGACGCCGATGCGCGCCCACACCCTCTCGGGCGATGACGCGCCTTGTCGTCACGGTGGTGCTCCGGGAGTACCAGACCACGAACGGGATCACGACCGCGAGCAGCACGAGCCCCCCGGCGGCGGCGAAGAGCATCCAGTTCTCGAACCCGGCCGGCAGGTTGCCGTAGAAGTAGGCCGTCGCCCCGAAGGCCGCGATGAGCACGAGCGCGGACCAGAACAGCCGTCGCGCATGACTCCGGAAGCGCGCGATCAGCAACTCCTCCGAGGGCGTACCGGGCGGCGGCATCAGGGGCCGTCCGCCGAGCGTCACAGGCTGGGTCACCCCACCATTGTGCCTGTGATCTGCGACAAAGCCGGCCGCGCGACGGCGTGTCAGCTTCCGGCGGGGCGCACGTGCACCACGTCGCCGGCGGAGATCGCGTGTTCGACGCCGGCGACGCTCACCAGCAGGCGCCCCTCCGCATCGAGCGCGGCGGCTGTCCCCTCGAGGGTGCGCCCGGCCGGCAGCGACACCCGGACCTGCTGTCCGAGGGTCGAGCAGCGTGCCGTCACGGCGTCGTGCAGGCCGCTCGCGGTGGCGTCACCGGTCGCGACGAGCGCCGCCAGGCGGGTGCCGAGCGCGTCCAGGTAGGCGGCGACCAGCCTGTCCTCGTCGACGCGCACGCCGAGCGCGGCGAACGAGGTCGCCGTCGGGACGGGAAGCTGCTGGGCCGTCATGGCCGTGTTGACGCCCGCACCGACCACGACCGCCTCAGCCGTCGCCTCGGCGAGGATGCCGCAGATCTTGCGCCCGTCCACGAGCACGTCGTTGGGCCATTTGACCGAGACGTCGTGCGTGGGGAGTTGCGTGGCGACAGCCTCGGCCATCGCCACGCCCGCCGCGAGCGGGATCCAGCCGCGCGCCGCGGGGTCGGTCGGCAGCGACCGCAGCAGGACGGAGACGGCCAGAGCGGTGCCGGCGGGAGCGATCCAGGTGCGATCGAGCCGTCCTCGCCCGGCGGTCTGATCGCGCGTGATCAGGGTCGAGAGGTGCGGCCATCCCTCGCCGTCAGCCGCGTGCTCCCGAAGATCGGCGTTCGTCGAGCCGGTGCTGACGACGGTCTCCACCCGGGGAGCGATGCCGTTCGCGAGCGGGAAGTCCATGCTCACGCGTCCTCGTCGTCGGCGACCTCTTCGTCGTCGTCGTCTTCGTCCTCGCGGACGGCGCCGACCTCGTGCGCCTGCCAGTGCTCCCACTTCTGCATGAGACCGTCGATCGCCGCGTGGAACTTCTCGGTCGCCACGCCCTGCGTCGTGTCGCCGAAGTAGTGCTGCACCCACATCTGCAGTCGGGCGATGGCGGCCTCATCGGCGCGCACGCGCTCGACCTCCGCGACGATGTCGCGCGCGCCCTCCACCGTGAGCCACTCGCAGTCCGCCAGGTAGCCCTGCGTGTCGACCGAGGCCTGCTCGTCGGTCGGCCGCGTGATCATCAACGGCTTCCCCGCGGCGAGCCGGTCGTAGACCATCGCCGAGATGTCGACGACCGCGACATCGGCGGCCGTGAGCTGCCAGCCGAGCTCCGGCCCGTCGTCGTAGATGTGCTGGGCGGTCGCATCCGCGGCGTTCGCCGCATTGATCGCCGCGAGGATGCGGCGGTGAGCGGCGCCGTACGCCTCGTCGACCACACCGCTGCGCGGGTGCGGACGGTAGATCACCCGGTGCGAGCCGGTGGCCAGCAGCCGACCGACCAGGGCTTCGCCGTGCGTCGCGATCGACCCGTAGTGCGCGCTGGGGCGGTCACCCTCCCAGGTGGGGGCGTAGAGCACCACGGTGCGCTCGTCCGGCGTGTACGGCAGCGTGCCCGAGTAGTGGTCGGCCTGCGGACGTCCGATCTCGATGGTGCGGCGGTCCACGTCGTAGTCCCACAGTGTGCGCGACAGTCGGTCTCTCGCGGCCTGACCGGCGACCAGGGCGTAGTCGTACGCCTTGTACTGGTTCGTGGTCATGTACATCTTGTCGGACTCGCCGTGGTTGATGAACACGTGCCAGCGGCGGCCGTACCGGAACATCTGGAAGTTCCGGGTGTTCTGGTTCACGTACAGCACGACGCGGATGTCCTGCGTCGCGATGAACCGCTCGAGGTCGCGGATCTTCGGCACGAACGCGACGGGCGGCGAGTCCTCGTCGAGCAGCTTCTCGGTGCCGGTGGCCTGTCGCGAGAGCACGACGACCGGCCAGCGCCGGGCGAGCTCGTTGAGCGGGCGGTACCACTGACGCATCTGGTACATGTTGACCGCACCGTCGGCGAAGTACACCGCGACCTTGAAGTGGTCGGTCGGGAACGGCTCGCGCTCGGCGAGACGGCGGCGCAGGCGCTGCACGGCGGTGCGCGACGCGAGCGCCCGCTTCAGCAGACGGTATGCCTTCTTCGCGTCAGACAATGCACCCATCCCTCCAGAATAGTTCGTCCGCGCCGGATTCCCCGGCCTGTGCACAGCGACCGGGCAGGCCGCGCCCGGCCACGCGGGCGCTTCCCCTCAGGGAACGCGGGAGGACACCGTGCCATGATCGACATGTGCCAGCCGATGAGTCCGCCACTCCCCCGACCGGGGTCTCCTTCGTGATGCCGGTGCTCAACGAGCGCGCCTACCTCGAGCACGCGGTCGCGTCCGTGCTCGCGCAGGACGTCGATGTGCCCACCGAGCTCGTGCTCGCGCTCGGCCCCTCGACCGACGGCACCACGGAACTCGCACAGCGGATCGCGGCGAAGGACGGCCGCATCCGCCTGGTCGAGAATCCCGCTGCGCACATCCCGGTCGGCCTGAACGCCGCGATCCGCGCGAGCCGCTACGCCACGATCGTCCGCGTCGACGCGCACTCCGAGCTGTCCCCGGGCTACGCCGCGCGCGCCCTCCAGACCCTGGACCGCACCGGGTCCGCCAACGTGGGCGGCGTCATGCATGCGGAAGGACGGACGCCTTTCCAGAAGGCGGTCGCCCGTCTCTACAACTCCCCCGTCGGACTCGGCGGAGGCGCCTACCACGGCAGCTCCCAGGAGGGCGAGGCCGAGTCCGCCTACCTCGGCGTGATGCGCCGCGAGGTGCTCGACGAGGTCGGACTGTTCGACGAGTCCATCCGACGCGGTGAGGACTGGGAGCTCAACCTCCGCATCCGCCAGGCCGGCCACCGCGTCTGGTTCGACCCCTCGCTGTCGGTCACGTACTGGCCGCGGGAGAGCTGGCTGCGGCTCGCGCGTCAGTTCCGGGCGACCGGAGCGTGGCGCGGAGAGCTGGTGCGGCGGTTCGGCCGTCGCAACGGCATCCGCTACTTCGCACCGCCCGCACTCGTCCTCGTGGTCGCGCTCGCGCTCGTGGTGGGCGTGCTGCAGCTGACGGGAGTGCTCAGCGGGGTGGCCTCCCTGATCGCGGGACTCGTCGTGTACGTGCCGCTCGCCCTGTACCTGCTCCTCGTGCTCGCCGTCGCGCTGGCGCCCGGCGGCGGAGGCGTGCGCCAGCGACTGTGGACGCTCCTCGTCCTCCCGACCATGCACCTCGCGTGGGGCCTCGGGTTCCTCGGCGGCGTCCTGCGCGGCGCACGGGACACCGTCGACGCCTCGCGCCTCGGCACGCAGAACACCCCGCTCCCCTGACGCGGGGGCGAACGGCGGTCAGGGCGTCACGAAGCCCAGATCGAGGATGCGGTCGACCACGCGTTCCGCGGCATGACCGTCGTCCCGCGTGTTGAACTGCGCGCGCCAGGCCGCGTACCTCGCGGCGTAGGCGGCCTCGTGGCCCTCATCGTCCAGCGCGGCGGCGAGCTCTTCCTGCGTGCGCACCAGCGGACCCGGGGCACGCTCGGCGAGGTCGAAGTAGAAGCCGCGCAGCTGCCCGCGGTAGTGATCCAGGTCCGGCACCAGGAAGTACATCGGCTTGCCCGTGACGCTGAAGTCGAACATGACCGAGGAGTAGTCGGTGATTAGGGCGTCCGCGGCGAGCAGGAGCCGCGCGGTCTCCGGGTAGCCGGTCACATCGATGACCCGCGCCCCGGCACGGTCGCGCCCCTGCTCCAGGGTGCGCGAGTGCCCGCGCATGAGCACCACGGCGTTCGCCTGACGTGCCAGGAGCTCCGGATCGACGAAGTCGACCATCTCCGTCCGGTCGTCACGCCACGTCGGGGCGTAGAGGAGCACCCGCTCCTCCGCACCGATGCCGAGAGCCTGCCGGACCGCGGCGGGGTCCTCCGTGGCGAGGACATCGTTCCGGGGGTAGCCGTCCACCCAGATCGGCCGTCCGAAGAACGCATATGCCTTGCGGAGGATGCGCTCCGAGTACGTGTTCTGCGCCAGCAGCACGTCCCAGCGCCGCGACTCCTTCACGACCGCGGCCATCCGTCGCGGGTCGAAGCCGGGACGATGCAGCGCGAGCCGCTTGAGCGGGGTGCCGTGCCAGGTCTGCAGCACCTTCTGTCCGGGCTTGCGGGCGAACCGGCGGCGCAGCCAGTCGTTCACCACCAGCAGGCGCGCGGCCCCGCGCGCATGCCACCACTGCGGGCTGCCTTCGACGACGGCGATCGCCCCTTCGGGGACCTCGACCGACAGATCGACGACACTCCAGTACCGACGCACCTGCGGAGCCCGGGCTGCGAGCTCCCGATCGATCGCGCGGGGGTTGCAGCCGACGCTGCGGCCGTAGAAGCTCTCGAAGAAGACCGCGTTCTCGGTGCCGCCGGTCTGGGCCACGTAACGCTCCTCGAGCGTGGTCCGCCCCTCCGCCGTCTCGTACAGCGGGTCGATCGGCGCCGCGATGCGGACGTCGCGTCCGTCGACCGCGATGCGCACCCCGGTCAGCACGACGGGATCGATGCGCAGCTCGTCGAGGTCGGCGTCGGCGATCCGCAGCTCGTACTCGCCCGCGGGCAGCGGCAGGGACGGCCCTCCCCAGCGCGAGGCCTGGAGGGGGAACGCGGCCTTCCAGGTCTTGCCGCCACCGCTGATGCGCGCATCGACCCGCGCTCGCGGGCCGACCAACGCGGCCCCCGCCGGTCGCTGACCGGTCCCTGCGATGACCAGCTCCTCTGCTGCGTCATCGATGCGGGCCGTTGTCATACTGCTCCCTTCGGCGCGGGGACACCCCGCGCACGGATCACCTGGTAGACGCGCTCCGTGTTGCGCCCGTCCCGATGCGCGTGCATCCTCGCGCTGAGCGTAGCGGACCGCTCGGACGCCGCGTCGAAAGCCCGGCTCTCGGAGAGCAGCTGCTCGAGCTGCACGAGCAGCTCCGCCCAGTCCGTCGCCGCATCGGTGCCGGCGACGTCCTCGAATCGGCCGTAGAACCCACGGGTGCGGGCGTACTCCCTCGCGTCCGGGGCGAGGTACAGCACCGGGGTGCGCAGGAGTCCGACGTCATAGGCGAGCGAGGAGTAATCGGTCACCAGGACGTCGACGGCGGCCAGCGCGGGCGTCACGTCGGAGATCAGGCCGGAGCCCAGCGCGCGGACCCGGCGGCTGGGCAGCGGCGGTGCATATCCGCCCTCGCCCAGCGGGTGCGAGCGCACCAGCAGGATCGCGTCGTTGTCCTCCAGCACACGGAGGATCCGGATCCACTCCGCGGCGGAAGGCACGGCGGGGTCCGGAGCGCCGTCGCGCCAGGTCGGTGCGTACAGGATGGTGCGGGCGGCGTCCGGAATCTCCCCGACGACGCTGCGAAGGAGCGCGCGCGCCGCCGACCTCCGTTGGTCCGGGGACCCTGCGGAGAGGACGTCGACCCGGGGCTCTCCCGTCACCACGACGCGGCCGTCGCCGAGGCCGAAGGCGGACTCCAGGCGGCCGCGTGCGCGATCGGATGCGGCCGGGAGCACGCGGATCCGTCGTGCGGCGGCGCGATACAGGAGCCCCACGAGACGTCGCAGCAGCGGTGCGCCGGGGACCGACGGCACCTGGGTCGTGGCCGGGGAGTCGAGTCCGATGCGCTTGCGCGGTATCCCGTGCCAGAGCTGGACGAGGAAGCCACCCCCGTTGCCGTAGCGGTTGACGTCGCCGAGGCCGTGGGTCACCACGAGGACACCCGCACGGGCGGTCGCCCACCAGCCTCGCAGGCTGCTCTTGCGGACGGACCTGATGCCGAGTGCGGCGGCGTCCCGGTCCTCGCGGTCGGAGGAGGTGAGCCAGAGCGTGTCGTGACCGAGGGCGGCGGCGTGCCGCTGGAGCGCCAACGCCCCATCGCCGACGCCCGCACCGCACCCGAAGACCCAGCGACGTCCGCGCGGGACGAGGAGCGTGCCGATGCGTCCGACGGCATACAACGGGATCCTGAGCAGCTTGGCCGCATTGCCGTTGCCGAAAGAGAAGGACGCCACCCCGCGAGCCTATCGCGCGGGTGGCGTCCTTCTCTGTGAGGGCGGGGGTCAGCCGGCGAGTTCGCCGAGCGTCACCTCGACGTCGTACGACTTGCCTCCGCGGACATACGTCACCTTGGCGTCGCTGCCCGCAGCCGCGGCGCGGACCTGGGCGGTGAGGTCGGAGGCGCTGGTGATCGGCACGCCGTTGAACGAGGTGACGATGTCACCCTTCTCGAGGCCGCCGCTGGCGGCCGCGCCGCCGGGGTTGGCCTTGGCGATGTACGCGCCGGCGACGGTCGCGCCCTCGATGCTCGAGGCGTCCTGCACCGAGGCGCCCAGCAGACCGTGCGTGGCCGCACCGTCGGCGATGATCTCGTCGGAGACCCGCTTGGCGATGTTCGACGGGATGGCGAAGCCGATGCCGATCGAGCCGGACTCCTCGGAGCTGCCCGAGCTCGCGATCGCCACGTTGATGCCGATGAGCTCGCCCTTGCTGTTCACCAGCGCGCCGCCCGAGTTGCCGTGGTTGATCGCGGCGTCGGTCTGGATGACGGCGATCGAGATGGAGTCGGTGGTCTGCTGACCGCCGCTGCCCGGGATGTCGAACTGGAACGGTCCCTGGCCCTGACCCTGATCCGGCGTCTGCTGCTCCGGTGCGTCCTGCGAGGACGAGTCCGGGAGGGCGGACGACGCGATCTGGATGCTGCGGTTCAGTGCGCTGACGATGCCGGTCGTGACCGAGTTCGCCAGGCCCAGCGGAGCGCCGAGCGCGACGGCGGTGTCGCCGACGTTGAGCTTCGACGAGTCGGCGAAGTCCATCGGCGTGAGGTCCTTCGCACCCTTCAGCTTGATCACGGCGAGGTCGTAGATCGGGTCGGTGCCGACGACCGTGGCCTCGTAGATCCGTCCGTCCGACGTGGTCACGCGGATGGTGGGATCTGCGACGGCGCCGCCGAGCGTCACCACGTGCGTGTTGGTGAGCACGTAGCCGTCGTCGCTGATGATGACGCCGGACCCGCTGCCCGCCTGGTCGGAACCGGCGACCTCGATGGTGACCACCGAGGGAAGCGCGGCCGTGGCGACGGCCGTGGTCTCGTTGACCGAGCCCGGGTTGTTCACGGTGACGGTCTGCGGTCCGGTGGCCGTGCCCGACGACGGGCGGTCCTGCAGACCGTTCAGCAGCGCGCCGCCGCCGAAGCCGGCGAAGCCGCCGACCAGTGCGGCCGCGACGATGATCGCGGCGAACTTGGTGCCTCCGCGCTGCTTCTGCTCTTTGGTCTTGGTCGCCTCGCCGGGGAGGCCCCCGGGCGCTGCGCCGTCGAGCGGCAGGGTGTTCTGGGTGTGCGACGTCGCGGTGGGGATGCCGAAGGCGGCTCCCGACGCGGTGGCCGTCGCGGGTGCCACCGGCGCCGCGGGTGCGGCGAAGCCGTGCGGCACCGGGGCGATCACGGGTGCGGCGGGGGCCGGAGACGTGAACGTCGACGGCACCTCGTGCCCCGGGGACTGCGCGGCGGGCGCAGCGACGGTCTGATCAGCGGCGACGTCGGCCACCGGCTGAGCGGTGACCTCTGCAGCCTCGGTGGACGGCACGGCGTCGTTCGACGCGGATGCCGACTGGTCCTGGGTGTTGTCTTCGTTCATGGTGTGCTCCTTCAACGACCACTTCAGAATGACGCGTGTATCTGTGCGTTCCTTATGTCGAAGATGAGTTTCAGCTATGGCCTTAGCCTGTTCTTCATGAGTGTCATCCCCGGCGCCTGGCGGCGCACGGCAGCAGGTGCAGGTCTGCTCGCCTCAGACGGAACCGTCGCGCCCACCATCTTCGCAGAGATGTCGGCCGC
>Ga0160430_100169_pt1 | contig 49423 bp, 49 predicted proteins | sample HID1971I_E0MG_FD_108274 | JGI IMG/M metagenome (GOLD analysis project Ga0160430, IMG submission 108274) | Enriched millipede-associated microbial communities from UW Madison campus, WI, USA - HID1971I_E0 MG | ecosystem: Host-associated > Arthropoda: Insects > Digestive system > Unclassified ...
ACCTCGTCGAGGCCGTGGGTGCGGTGGCCGGAGCAGCGGCCGTCGTCGCGGGTGTGCGGATCCGGGTGGCCTCGGGGGGTGCCGGCTGCGCGCGTGCGATCTCCGCGTCCGAAGCGGCTGTCGCCGCCGCGGCGGTGGGGGCAGCGTTCGGTGCGGCCGGGGCTGCGGGCTCGGTCGTGCCGTCGGCGGGCGAGACGGCCGTCGGCGCACCCGCGTCCTCGGACGTCCCCGGCTGTTCCGCAGTGGGGAGCCCGACCGACGTGTCGATCGCCGGGGAGGGTGCGGGGGTGAGAGTCGCCTCCGGTGCAGGGATGGCCATCGGCGGGGCGGTCGCCGTGGGCGTGGAGGGCACGGCGGCGGGTGAGGGCGATGCGTCGTCCGTGGCGGCGTCGGACGAGCTTCCGCCCGCGTCGTCCGCGGGGATGCGCGCGGCGTCCTGGATGACGTCGGCGAAGGCCGCGGCTCCGGGGGTCGAGTGCCGCGAGCCGTTCGCGCCGCCCGGCGATCGGGGCGCCCGCGCGTCGAGGATGTCGACGATGCCGAGAGATGTCATGAGGGGCTCTCCGTCCTGGTGCGCGAGCCGATCTCGTCGAGCTCCGTCTGCTCCGCGTGCAGCTCGGCCGTGCGCACCCGCAGGGCGTGCGCCTGGGCGAGACGGTCGAGACCGCGCATCGCCCGGCGAGCCTCCGCGTGCGCGGTCCGCGCCTCGTCGACCGACTGCTCCTGCAGCTCCGCGAGCGTCGTGAGATCGGCGAGCAGGGTCCGTCCGGCCACCCGGGCCGCGGCGAGAGCGGCGAGGGAGCGCACGTCGACGGCCTCGCTCCCCGCGCCGGAGAGGTGCGCGCGGAGGGACCGATCACGGGCCTCGGTGTGCTGGGCGTCGATCACGGCACGGGAGAGCCGCTGGGCCGCCGCCCGTTCCTGGATCTCCCGCACACGCAACAGGCCGGCCAGGGAGAAGGACCGCGTCATGAGACCCCTCCGAACCCGGCGACCAGTGATTCCAGCCGGCGCCACGATTCGCCGATCTCGCTCGTCTCGTCGAGGGACTGGGTCAGGAAGGCGGAGATCGCCCGTTCGTGGGCGATCGCGGCGTCGATGCGCGCGTCGGCCCCCGCCTGGTAGGCGCCGATGTCGATCAGGTCGTTCGCCCGGCGTCGGGCCGCGAGCACCGCGCGCAGCGTCGCCGCATGGCCGCGCCGCTCCGGAGCAGTGATCTTGCCCGCCACCCGGGAGACGGAGCCGAGCACGTCGATCGCCGGGTGATGGCCGGACAGTGCGAGCGCACGGTCGAGCACCACATGGCCGTCGAGGATCGATCGCACGGTGTCCGCGATCGGTTCGTTGTGGTCGTCGCCGTCGACGAGCACGGTGTAGATGCCGGTGATCGAGCCGCGCTTGTCGGTGCCGGCCCGCTCGAGGAGCCCGGCGAGGAGCGAGAAGGTGGAGGGCGGGTATCCGCGCGTGGCCGGAGGCTCGCCGGCGGAGAGACCGATCTCGCGCTGCGCCATCGCGACGCGGGTGAGGGAGTCCATCATGAGGATGGCGTGCGCGCCGTCGTCGCGGAAGGCCTCGGCGATCCTCGTCGCGGTGTACGCGGCCCGGATGCGGGCCATGGCGGGCTGATCCGAGGTCGAGACCACGACCACGGAGCGGGCGAGCCCCTCGGGCCCGAGGTCGTCCTCGATGAACTCGCGCACCTCGCGGCCGCGCTCGCCGACGAGGGCGATCACCGTGACCTCGGCCTCGGTGCCGCGCGCGATCATCGACAGCAGCGACGACTTGCCCACGCCGGAGCCCGCGAACAGGCCCACGCGCTGCCCGCGTCCGACGCTGACGAGCGTGTCGAGGGTGCGGACGCCGAGGGGGAGCGGGGAGTCGATCCGGTCGCGCCCCATGATCGACGGCGGCGCGTGATCGAGGCTCACGGTGACCGCGCCGTGCAGGGGGCCCTTCCCGTCGATCGGTCGACCCAGTCCGTCCAGCACCCGTCCGAGCAGCGCGGTCCCGGTCGGCACGCGCAGCGGACCGCCGCGGCCGCGCACGGGTGCGCCGACGGTGAGGCCGGCGACCGGACCGAGGGGCATGCAGCGCAGACCGCCCTCGCCGATGGCCACGACCTCCGCATCGACACCGTCGAGGGTCACCACGTCGCCGACCGCGCCCTCGAGCCCGCGCACCTGCACGCTCAGGCCGCGCACCTGGGAGACCTCGCCCACGCGCTCGGGGCGCACCGCCTCCCGCACCGCGGCCCAGGCGGTCACGATCCGGCCTCCGCGAGGGCGAGTCGGGCGCGTTCCAGCGCATGCGCGATCCGGGCGTCGATGTGCCCGTGGTCCAGCGTCGCCACGGCATCGCCCCGGTCGAGCGTGTCGTCGGCGACGAGCGCGAAGGCGGTCAGCTCGCCGGCGGACCGCTCGATGGTGGCGAGGTCGTCCGGGTGCAGTCGCACCTCGCGGATCTCGGTCGGGTCGACGGCCGCGAGCGCTCGCCGGGCCGCCACCGCTGCGGAGGAGCCGGCATCCGTGAGCTCACCGACGACGATGAGCTCCGCGAGCTCGATGGCGCAGCGCAGGACGCGGTCGTTGGCCGCCGTCGTCAGCTCGCGCTCCCGGTCGCCCAGCGAGCGAGCGGCTGCGTGGAGCGCGGCGACCGCGTCCTCGATCTCGCGCGCGGATGCCTGCGCGCGGGCCTCCTGCTCCGCCTCGGCGAGACGCTGCGCGGTCGTCGCCTCGGCGAGTCCGGCTCGATAGCCCTCCGCGTGTCCGTCGGCGTAGCCGCGCATCCGCGCCCGGGCATGCTCCGCGGCGTCCTCGTGCGCGTCGAGGCGGGGGAACAGGACCGGCGAGAAGGCGTCAGTAGACATACTCGTCCTCGTCGGCGCGCTGCACCGTGATGTCGCCCGCCGCTTCGAGCGCACGGATCGTGCGGACGATCTCGGCCCTGGCCTCCTCGACCTGGGACACCCGCACCGGACCGAGCGTCCGCGCCTCCTCGTCCAGGTTCTCCCGGTTGCGCTCCGAGACGTTGCGGCGGATCAGGTCGGCGATGGCCTGGTTCGCGCCCTTGAGCGCGAGCGCCAGCGAGCGGATGTCCATGCCTCGCAGCACCCGCTGGGTGTCGCGGTCGTCGAGCTTCACGATGTCGGCGAACGTGAACATGCGCGAGCGGATGTCCTCCGCGAGCGCGCTGTCCCTGTCCTCGATGCTCGCCAGCAGCGCCTTCTCGACCGTCGCCCCGGACCGGGCGATGATCTCGACGAGCGGCTCCACACCGCCCAGCACCTCGGGGGTGTCGCGGGCGGCGAAGGTCCCGGTGCGCGCCCGGAGCGCGTCGGCGACGATCGCGATCGCCTCCTGCGAGGCGGTCCCCATCGTCGCGATGGCGTGGGCCACATCCGTCCGGGTCGGATCGGGCAGCGCGGCGAGCACGGCCGCGGCGCGATCGGTCGGCAGGTGCGCGAGCACCAGGGCGACGGTCTGCGGGAGCTCCCCGTCGAGGAGCGTCGCGAGCTGCGCGGGATCCGCGGAGCCGAGGAACTCGAAGGACGAGGTCATCGACGTCGAGCCGACCCTGCCGAGCACGGCGGCGGCGCGCTCGGCGCCGAAGGACGCCTCCAGAAGCCCGGCGGCGATGTCGCGGCCGCCGCGCGCGGGCGGCAGGTGTCCGCTCGCGATGCGGTGGAACTGTCCGAGCGCCTGCGCGGTGGTGGCGGCATCCAGGTCCTGCAGGTCGATGATCTCGGCGGCGACGGCCTCCGCCTCCGCCTCGGAGAGATGCTTCATCACCTCGATCGCCTGCGCGCGATCGAGGTTCATCAGCACGACGGCGGCCGTCTGCCGATCGGTCAGCCCGCTCATACGCGCTGCCTGTCGTCGATGAGCGTCCGCAGCAGCTCCGCGGTCCGCTTCGGGTCCTGCCGCGTGAGTGCGTCGATCTCGGCACGGCGGCGCTCGAGGCTGACCTGCGCGGGCTCGGGATCGGGCTCCGGCTCGGGGTCCGGGACGGTGTCCAGGAACGCGAGGGGCACGGTGGGCGGGTCGAGCTGTGCGGTGCCCGCGCCGGCCGCGATCGCGGACAGCGGTGCCGGCTTGTCGCCGAAGAGCTGGTCGAACTCGGTCGCGGCCGTGGCGCGACGACGCGACCGCAGGAACAGCGCGATCACGGCGAGCAGCAGGGGGAGGCCGACGGCCGCGGCGATGATCAGCGTGTTCAGCAGCACCGCCTGTCGCTCGGCGCCCTCCGCGTCCTTCGCCGCCTGCAGTGCGGCCTGTGCGGCCTTGGCGTCGGTCTGGCTGAAGGCGACCAGCTCCACGGCGAGGTCGTCGCCGCGCTGACGGTCGATGCCGGCCGCGGTCGCGACGAGGTCGCTCAGCTGCGCCGTGCTCAGGTTGCCGCCCGCGCCGGCGTCGATCGCGACCGACACCGACTGGCGCAGCACGTTCCCGGCCGGGGTCGACGTGCTCTGCGTGCTCTTGTTGACGGCGTTGTTCTTCGAGGCCTCGGTGGACTCGTATGTGCCGTCGCCGCCCGCGGACGGCACGGCGATGTTGTCGGGGCCCAGCACGCCGGCGTTCGAGCTCGAGCCGTTCTGGGTCTCGGTGCGCGTCTGCTCGGTGAGCGGCGGGGCGCCCTCGGCGGGGGTGTACGTCTCCTCGACGCGCTCGTTCACCGAGCGGTCGATCTCTGCGACCACGGTCACGGTCGCGTTCCCCGGGCCGACCACGGTGTCGAGCATCTGCTGCACGCTCGCGGTCACCCGCGCCTCGTAGTCGCTCGCCTGCTGGTCGATGCCGCCGGTCGAGCCGATGCCGACGGCCGAGAGGGTCTGGCCGTTCTGGTCCACGACGGCGACGTTCTCCGGCTTCATGCCGCTGACCGCGGCCGAGGTCAGATGCACGATCGCCTCGACCTGCTTCGCCGAGAGGGTGGAGCTGCCCGACGTCTCCACGAACACGGAGGCCGTGGCGTCGACGGTCTCCGAGACGAACACGCTCTCCTCCGGGATGGCGAGCTGCACCGACGCGGCGGTCACGCCCTTGATCGACGAGATCGTGGCGGCGAGCTCGCCCTCGATCGCGCGCTTGTAGGTCACGGACTGCTGGAACTCCGACGTCGTGACGCCCATGTCGTCCAACAGCGAGTAGCCGCCCGAGTTCGAGCTGGGCAGTCCGGCCGAGGCCGCGGCGAGGCGCTGGTCGTACACGTCCTTCTCCGGGACGAGCACGGTCGCCCCGCCGTCCGCCAGCTCGTAGGGGACCGACGACGACCGCAGCTGCTCGACCACCGCGTTCGCGTCGGTGGCGCTCATCCCCGAGAACAGCGGGGTGTAGGTCGGGCGGGTGAGCCAGCTGGACAGCGCGACGATGCCGAGCGCGAGCACGGCGACGCCGATGATGGCGATCGTGCGCTGGGCGAGCGAGAAGCCCGCGATGGTGCGCCCGATCCGCTGGAAGATGTTGGTGACGGCCTGGGGCATCAGGCTTGCATCCGCATGATCTCGTTGAACGCGTCGACGCCCTTGTTGCGCACGGCGGCGACGAGCTCGAGCGTGACCGCCGCACGGGACGAGGCGATCATGGCCGAGTGGATGTCATCCAGATCGCCGGTGACGGCGGCCACCTTGAGCGCGTCGGAGTCGGACTGCAGCGACCGCAGCTCGTCGATCGCGCCCGTCACGCTGTTCGCGAAGGCGGTGTCGTCCGTCGCCTTCGCGGGGGCGGTCGGCGGGGTGAGCGTGAACGAGGAGGAGATGCCCTCGATGCCGGCGAGAGGGTCCATCAGCTGCGTCCGATCTGGAGGGCGGATTCGTAGGCGTTGCGAGCACGGTCGACGATCCCGGCGCTGGCCTGGTAGCCGCGCTGGGCGAGGATGAGCTGGCTCATCTGATCGCCGAGGTCGATGTCGGGGTAGCGCACGTAGCCGTCGGCGTCGGCGAGCGGGTGGTCGGGCTGGTGCACGAGGCGGCCCTGCGCGCTGCCCTGCACGGTGCCGGCCACGTAGACGCCCGGCGACTGGTCGCTCGTCTGGGCGAGGATGTAACGCGCGCGGAACGCCGTGCCGTTGGTGGCGGTCGCGGTGTTGATGTTCGCGATGTTGTCGCTGATGGCGTCGAGCCACTTGCGGTGCACGGTCAGGCCGGTGCTGGCGATGCCGATCGCGTCGAAGGTCATGAGGTCCTCATCGCTGCGCGCATCGACGCGAACGAGCCGTTCACGGCCTGCGTCGCGAACTGGTAGCGCAGCATCGTGTCGATGCTGGACAGGGTCTCGGTGTCGAGGTTGACGTTGTTGCCGTTCAGTCGCGTCGGCTCGAGAGAGGTGCCGACCGTGGCGCCGACCCGGCCGTCGCCCGCATCGACCGACCGCGCGAGAGCCTCCTCGAACTGCACCCGCTTGGCGTGGTAGTTCGGGGTGTTGATGTTGGCGATGTTGTCCGCGATGGCCCGCTGGCGCAGCGCGAGGCCGTCGAGCGCACTCGTCAGTGCGGTGATGGTCACAGAGTCGAACACGAACCGGCTTCCCGTGTGAGGCTGATGTGGCCGATCCCTGGCCGAGTCTTGCGAGCCATCCCTGCTCACCCTGCTCTATCGGCAGGACGGACCGGGGCGTTAGGGAGCGGTCTCAGCCGTTCACGTCGAGGTAGGCGGGAGCGTCGGGCTGCCGGGGGCCGGGGACGCGGCGCACGGCGACGAGGTGCTGACGGAGGTCGTCGAGGTCCGTGCGGGTGCGCTCCATCGCGGCGCGCTGGAGCTCCACCACGAGCCGGGCGCGCTCGGCCAGGTCGGGCGGCAGCGGTGTGGACGGCGGCGTCCAGGGCAGGATGTCCGCCGCGTCGGCACTGCCGGGCGCGGCGGCGAGGATGCGCTCGGCGTCCTCCTCGAGCCGGTCGAGCAGAGCGGTCCACTCGTCAGAGCTCACGCCCTGGCCTCCGCGACGGTCCGCGCGGCCTCGTGCCAGGCGGCGCGCAGCGGGGCGACGATCTCGTGGCAGGCGTGCGTGCGCTCCGGGTCACGACCGATGTTCGCGCCGATGAGCGTCTGCGAGAGGAAGAGGTACAGCGAGCGCAGTCCGGCGCTGCCGTTCCACTCGTCGGTCAGCGACGACGACAGCTCCGAGACGATGGCCTGGGCGTGCTGGAGCTGGGCGTTCGCCTCCGTCCAGTCCTCGGCGCGCTGGGCCGTCTCGCCGCGCTCGATGTCGAGCAGGAGGCGGTCGTAGAGCATCGTGACGAGACGCTCCGGCGGCGCCGACAGCACGGCGTCCTCGCGGTAGCGCTGCTGGGCACGGAGGGCGGCGTTCATGCTCACTTCCCCGACCCCGAGCTCGAGCCCGGCAGGGCGGCGATCTGCGAGGTGAGGTACGAGGACTGCGACTGCAGCTGCGACAGCATGACCTCGAGGCGCGCGTAGGTCCGCTCCAGCGAGGTCTTGCGCTGGGCGAGACGCACGTCCCAGCGCTCCATCTGCTCGCCGAGGCTCTTCACCTCGCTCTCCTGACCGGTGATGCGCGAGGTCAGCAGGCCGTCGTACTTGTCGGAGTAGACCTTCGTGGTCTCCTGCACGCGCGAGGCGATGTCGGAGAAGAGGCCGGCGACGGCATCGGGATCCTTCGCGAGGGCCTCCGCGAACTTCTCCTCGTCGAAGCTCAGCACGCCGTACATGTCGGACGAGATGCCGATGGAGGAGGGGGAGACGCCGTCCACGGGGTGCTGCACGGCGTCGGCGAGCGCGTTGCGCAGTCCACGGACGGCGCTGTCGCCGGTGAACACGCCGAGTTTCGTCTTCTCGCCGGGGTTCGCGGCGACCGTCGCCTTCGAGCCGTTGTCGATGCGGGTCAGGATGTCCTTGATCGCGGCGACGAACTCGGCGGAGGCCTTGGTGCGGGCGGCGGTGTCGACGGTCACGCCGATCGTGACGGGGTCGGCGGATGCAGCCGAGACGGTCACGTCGACGCCGTCGAACAGGTCGGTGAAGGTGTTGCTCGACGACGTCAGCACCTGCTCGGCGCTGGTGCCCGCCCAGAGCCGTACCTGGGCGTCGGTGCCCACGGCGATGACGGCGGCTCCTGCGGCGGTGGCGATGTCGGTCGCCGTGCCGGCGGCGACGGCGGCGGTGTCCCCGCGGTAGGCGCGGAACTGTCCGGCTTCCCCGGAGTCGGCCGCGCGCAGCTGCAGGCGGTGCATGACGTTGCCGTCGGCGTCGCGTCCGGCGGGGACGGCGGCGGCGACGATGCCGAAGCCGGATTCGTTGATGGCCTGTGCCACGTCCTGCATCGAGGCGGAGTCGGCGGTGACCTGCAGGCGCTCGCCCTTCGCGTTCTCGAGCGTGATCACGGGCGGGTCGTCCGGCCAGCCGTTCGAGGCGGCGGAGACGATGGTGTGGTTCTTCGCGACGCGGTCGACGACGATGTCGGCCGCGAGGGCGGTGGCGCCCGTGCGCGTGGCGACCGTGACGGTCGGTGACGACGAGGACGTCGTGAAGCGGGCGAGCCCATCCCGGGACGCGGCCTTCTCGGCCGCGGTGCCGAGGTTCTGGAGGGCGGTGTTCAGCGTCTGCAGCTGGCTGACGATGCCGTTCTTGTCATCCATCTTCGCCTTGAGCAGCGAGCGGGGGATGGCGTGCACCTCCATCAGGGCCTTGATGACCTCCGTGGTCTTCAGGCCGGAGACGAGGCCGTCGAGCGAGAGGGACATGGTCGCCTTTCCAGATCGGGAGCGGACAGGGTCCGGGCGCCGGTGGGCGCCCGGACCCTATGGCGTGGTTCAGCGCAGGAGCTGGAGCACGCCCTGGTTGGCCTGGTTGGCCTGGGCCAGCATCGCCGTACCTGCCTGCGACAGGATGTTCTTCGACGTGAACTTGACCATCTCGGACGCCATGTCGGTGTCGCGGATCCGGCTCTCGGCAGCGGACAGGTTCTCCGCCGACACGTTGAGGCTGTTGATGGTCGACTCGAAGCGGTTCTGCAGCGCACCGTAGCCGGCGCGTGCGGTCGAGACCGCCTGGATCTGCGTGTCGATGCCCGCGAGCGCGGTACCGTACGTCGCCGCGTCCGTCATGGTCGCCGCGAGCGTCTTGATGTCGGCACCGAGGGTGGCGAAGTCGGTCAGGGCGACCGAGATCTGGTCCTCGGCGGCGACGGAGCCCGCACCGACCTGGAACGTCAGCGTGTCGCCGCCCGAGAGCAGCTTGATGCCGTTGAAGTTCGTGCTGCCGGCGATCCGCGTGAGCTCATCACCCAGGGTGTTGATCTCCTTCTGGATCGCGTCGCGCGACTTCGCGTTGTTCGAGTCGTTCGCACCCTGAGCGGTCAGGTCGCGAACGCGCTGCAGGATCGAGTGGACCTCGGTCAGGGCGCCTTCCGCGGTCTGGATGACCGAGATGCCGTCCTGGGCGTTGCGCGCCGCGACGTTCAGGCCGTTGACCTGCGAGCGCAGGCCCTCGGAGATCGCGAGGCCCGCAGCGTCGTCAGCCGCGCGGTTGATGCGGAAGCCGCTGGACAGCTTCTCGAGCGACTTCGACAGGTCGTTCTGCGTGTTGGACAGGTTGCGGTAGGCGTTGAGTGCCGACACGTTCGTGCTGATCTGCATACCCATAAGGGTTTCTCCTCCGTGATGTGTTGTGCGGGGGACCATCCGTGGTCTCCCGCACACACCTATCGGCGGAGCAGGCGCGCCCGTTAGCCGGGCGCGGATCGATCAGGCGGGAGCCGCTTCCCGGAACACCCCGGCGATCCGCGCGCTGCTCGCGTCGGCGATGCGCGTGAAGTACGCATCGCGGGCGCCGGCGGACACCCGGGTCGTCGTGACGGGCGTGGGCCCCTCGGTGAAGAACCGGTCCAGCGCGTCGCGCAGGAGCCGGATGGCCTCCGACCGCTGCTGCGACACCGCGGAGTGGGTCACGCCGAGCTCCTCGGCGATCTCCTTCACGGGGCGCTCGTCGAAGTACACGGCCTGAACGATCCGGCGCATGCGCTCCGGCAGCGCGGCGACGGCCTGCTCCAGCACCTCGCGCCGTTCGCCGACGAGCGCCGACTCCTCGGGGAGGGGGATCTCGGCGGCCACGTCGCGGGCCGACGGATCCTCCAGCGTGGTGACGGTGCGGGCCGCGTCGGCGAGGGCTTCGACGACGACGTCCTTCGCGACGCCCATGGCCGTGGCCACTTCGGCGGCGGTCGCCGTCCGGCCGAGCCCGGCGGTGAGGGTCTCGCGGACGGCCACGGTCTCCTTGATGCGCTTGCGGATGCCGCGGGACGCCCAGTCCATGGAGCGCATCTCGTCGGCGAACGCACCGAGGATGCGGCGGCGTGCGTAGGCGCCGAAGGGGACGCCCAGTTCGGGGTCGAACGCCTCGGCGGCGGTCACGAGCGCGAGCGCTCCGACGGCCGCGAGCTCGTCACGGGGGATGTGGGTGGCTCGGGCATGGGTCTCGGCGGCGAGGTATCCGACCAGGGGGAGGTTGCTCTCGATGAGGAGATTGCGCTCAGCGCGCGACGACATGGGGGATGATCCACCTCTCTGGATGCACTCCGGAAGATCCGAGGAGATGAATAGATGCGCATATCACATATGACGTGATTTGTACATGGGGAGAACTACCCATCGCCGTTCCACATAGTAACCTTAGGGGCGCGGTAGCCGATAGTGACCTTTGGCCGCGTTAACAGGCGGGGCGATCAACTGGGGAAAAGGGGATCATGGGAGCCAACGAACTATCGATACAGCTGTGGCGCGAGCGTGAACTGCTCGAGATGCTGCTCTTCAAACTCGACGAACAGCAGCTGCTGCTGGCCGCGGGACGATCCCAATGGATCCAGTTTGCCGCACGCGAGATCGACCAGGTGCTCGATCGTCTGCGCGGTGCCGGCCTGGCGCGGACCGTGGAGGTCTCCGCGGTCGCCGAGGAGTGGGGGGCTCCCGAGACCGCGACCATCCGCGAACTGATCGAGCATGCACCGGAGGGGGCCTGGAAAGAGGTCTTCTCGGACCACCTGCGTGCGCTCACCCGGCTCGCCGCCGAGGTGGAGCAGATGCGCGACGCCAACGCCGAACAGCTCAGCGGCGTGCTCCGCGCCACCCAGGAGACGATCGCCGCGCTCGGAGACGACACCGGCGAGTACACGACGAACGGTGACCGCGCGCGCGACGACGCCGCGCGCATCATCGACACCGAGATGTGACCGGAAGGGGATCATGTCGACCTTCAGTGGATTGAACACCGCGGCCAGCGGTCTCGCGGCCGCCCGCCGCGGCATGGACGTGGTCGGGCAGAACATCGCCAACCAGAAGACGGAGGGGTACACGCGTCAGCGGGTGCTGACCTCGGCCGTGGCCGCCGTCGCCCAGACCGGACGCTTCAGCGTCGGGGCCGTCCCGGGGCACGGCGTCTCCATCGACGGCGTCGCCCGACTCGGCGATGCGCTGCTCGACGCCCGCGTCCGCGATTCCCTCGCGGCGTCCGGCTTCTGGTCCACGCGGGCGGTCGCCGCGACCAGGATCGAGGCGTCTCTGGCCGAGCCCACCGAGAACGGACTGGCCGCCCGGCTGTCGAAGTTCTGGTCGGGCTGGCAGGACCTCGCGAACACCCCGGACTCGGGGGCCGCGGCCTCCAGCATCCTGGAGTCCGCGAAGGAGCTCGCCTCCCACATCGCGGGCGGATACCGCGCGGTCGCCTCGCAGTGGAGCGACGCGCGTGCGGGTGCCGACCGCACGATCACCCAGGTGAACGCGGCGGCGGATCAGATCGCCGTGCTCAACCACGAGATCCGCGACGCCCTCGCCTCCGGGCGCTCGGCGAACGAGCTCATGGACCAGCGCAGCGTCCTCGCACAGAACCTGTCCCGGATGGCCGGTGCCGCCGCGACCGTCGAGAGCGACGGGACGATGACGGTGCGCATCGGCGGCAACGCCCTGGTGTCGGGGGCCGACTCCCGTCATCTCGCGCTTACCGGGCCGACGACGCTCGGCGACGGCCAGCGGCTCACGGTCTCCTGGGTCTCCGATCCCGACATCCCGGTGTCGATCGACGGGGGCGAGCTCGGCGGCTCGCTCTCGATCCTCGCCCCCGCGTCGGACGGCGGGATGCTCGCGCAGCTCGCGTCGACGTATGACGCGATGGCGACGACCCTGGCCGATGCGCTGAACGCGCAGCATCGTGCCGGTGTGACCGCGTCCGGTCAGCCCGGCGGCGACTTCTTCACGCTCCCGACCACGGGATCGGCGGCGCTCGGACTGCGCGTCGCCGTCACCTCGCCGTCGGAGCTGGCGCTCGCCGCGCCGGGAGCCGGCGCACTGGATTCGACCAACGCCGACCTGATCTCGCAGATCGGGCGGAGCGCCACGTCCCCGGATGCGCTGTGGTCCGATCACGTCACGCGCTTCGGCGTCGCGACCGCGGCCGACGTGCAGCGTGCGCGGGTGTCCGACGCGACGGCGGTCGCCGCGGTCGGGGCGCAGCAGTCGGTCGCCGCCGTCGACGGCGACGAGGAGACGATCAGTCTGCTCACCTACCAGACCGCCTACCAGGCCGCAGCCCGCGTGATGACCGCGGTGGACGAGGCGCTCGACGTCCTCATCAACCGCACGGGTCTCGTCGGACGCTGAGCGAAGGAGCATCGTGATCTCTCGAGTGACCTCATCCGCCATGACGCAGACGGCCATGCGCCAGCTGCAGTCGAACCTCTCCGAACTGGCGCGGCTGCAGGAGCAGGCGACCTCCCAGCGCGCGTTCGCCGCACCGTCCGACGACCCGGCGGCAGCCGCGGCCGCGCTGGCGCTGCATGCCGAGCAGCGCCGCACCGACCAGTACGCCCGCAACATCGACGACGGCCTCGCGTGGGTCACGGCGGCGGACGGGGCGATCAGCGCCAGCACGTCCCTGTTGAGCCGGATCCGCGACCTCACCGCGCAGGGAGCGAACGACGGCGCGCTGGACGCGACCGCGAAGGAGGCCCTGGCCGTCGAGCTCGAGGGCATCCGCAAGGAGCTCCTCTCACAGGCGAACACCCGGCTGCTCGGCCGCTCGGTGTTCGCGGGCACATCCGATAGCGCGGCCTTCGCCGCGGACTACAGCCACAGCGGCGTTCCGGGTGCGGAGGTCAGCCGCCGCGTCTCCGACGGTGCCTCCGTCCGGGTCGACACCGACGGCGCCGCGGTCTTCGGAACCGGCGACGACTCGGTGTTCGCGCTGGTGGACAAGATCGTCGCCGACCTCCGCTCCGGCACGAACGTCGGACCCCGACTGGCGGAGATCGACTCCCGGCGCACGGCCATGCTCGCCGTGCAGGGATCCGTCGGTACCCGTCAGGCCCAGATCGAACGCGCCAAGGAGGCGGCAGTGCAGAACACCGTGTCCCTCGAGTCCCGCCGCGTGGCGGTCGAGGACGTCGATTCGATCGAGGTGCTCGTGCGCCTGCAGGCGCAGGAGCTCGTGTACCGCTCCGCGCTCGCCGTGAACGCGCGCGTGCTCCAGCCCTCGCTCATGGACTTCCTGCGATGACCGCGGCACTCACATTCCTCGCTCCGCCGCCCGGGCTCGCCCCGCACGTCGACTTCGCGCTCGCGCCCGTCGACGGTGCGGACGGCCTGTTCGCGATGCGGGCGGTGGACGACGCGGAGCTGCGCCTGTACCTCGTCGACCCCCGTTCGGTGCTCAGCGAGTACGCACCCGTGCTCACCGACGAGCAGGCCGACGGCCTCGCGCTCGAGACGCCCGATGACGCGCTGATCCTCGTGGTCGCGCACCCGTCCGCCGACGGGGTGAGCGTGAACCTCCTCGCTCCCGTGATCGTCAACCGCAGCACGGGCGCCGCCGCGCAGGTGATCCTCGAGGACCAGGACTACCCGCTGCGCGCTCCGCTGGGCTGACGCGCGCTCCGCGGTCGAACCGGGCCGCTGCCCGGGCGGAACCACGGCTACCCTGGAGACGTGATCCTTGCCGTCGACACCTCCCTGGGCACGGCTGTCGCCCTCATCGATGCCGACGGGGCGGCCCGCTCCGCAGCGAACGCCACCGACCCCCTCGGCCACGCCGAGGTCATCGGCGACCTGCTCGTCGACGCCTGTCGGGATGCCGGTCCCGGTGACGTGACGCATGTCGTCGCGGGCATGGGGCCGGGACCCTTCACGGGCCTGCGCATCGGCATCGCCGCCGCCCGGGCGTTCGCGCTCGGTCGCGGCATCCCGGTCGTCCCCGTCCCCAGCCACTTCGCGGCAGCGCTCACCGCGCTGGAGACCGAGACGCAGCCGTTCGCGATCGTGACGGACGCCCGCCGCCGCGAGGTCGCGATCACCGTCTTCGACGGCACGGATCCCGACGGCATCCCGAACGTCGTGGCCGAGACCGTGCTGGTGCGGGCGGCAGAGGCCGACGCGCACCTCGACGGCCTCCGTCGCATCGACGTGGCGACGCTGTCCGCCACGGACCTGGCCCGGGTCGGTGCGCGGGCGCTCGCCGCCGGCCGGACCCTCACGGGCGAGGAGCCCCTCTACCTGCGCCACCCCGACGTGACGCTTCCCGGCGCACCGAAGAAGGTGGGGACGTGACGCTCCGCGACGCCACCCCGGAAGACCTCGACGCGATCATGGCGATCGAGAACGGGTCCTTTCCCACCGACGCCTGGAGCGCCGACACCATGGCCGCCGAGCTCGACAGCCCGCACGGACGCTACCTCGTCGATGAGCAGGACGGCACCGTGATCGGGTACGGCGGCGTGCGCGCCCTCCAGGGCAGCGCGGATGCCGACATCCAGACCATCGCCCTCCTCGCCGAGTACCGGGGCCAGGGGCGGGGGCGCGCCCTGCTGCGTGCACTGCTCTCCGCCGCCGTCGAGCGCGGCGCCCGCGAGGTGTTCCTCGAGGTCCGGGCCGACAATCCGTCCGCCGAAGGTCTCTACCGCGCGGAGGGTTTCGAGGAGATCGGCCGGCGTCCTCGCTACTATCAGCCGGACGACGTCGACGCGATCGTGATGCGCCTGGAACTGCGCCGCCACCCGGCGTCGACCGACTCGACCGAGGAGGCGAAGGCATGAGCGAACCGCTGGTCCTCGGCATCGAGACGAGTTGCGACGAGACGGGCATCGGCATCGTCCGCGGGCGCACCCTGCTCTCGAACACCATCGCCTCGAGCATGGACGAGCACGCCCGCTACGGCGGCGTCGTGCCGGAGGTCGCCGCACGGGCGCACCTCGAGGCGCTGCAGCCGTCGATCGAGGCGGCGCTCGCGGAGGCCGGCGTGCGCCTCGACGACCTCGACGCGGTCGCCGTCACGAGCGGACCCGGACTCGCGGGCGCTCTCATGGTCGGGGTCGGCGCCGCGAAGGGTCTGGCCGTGTCGCTCGACAAGCCGCTGTACGCGGTGAACCACCTGGTCGGACACATCGCGGCCGACATCCTCACGGTCGACTCGGCGCCGCTCGAGTACCCGACGATCGCGCTGCTGGTCTCCGGCGGGCACACCTCGCTGCTGCACGTGCGCGACCTCACGACCGACGTCGAGCTCCTCGGCGAGACGATGGACGATGCGGCGGGGGAGGCGTTCGACAAGGTCGCCCGGCTCCTCTCGCTGCCGTATCCCGGTGGTCCGGAGATCGACCGTGCGGCGGCCGAGGGCGATCCGAACGCGATCCGGTTCCCGCGGGGGCTCTCCCGCGCGTCCGACATGGCGAAGCACCGCTACGACTTCTCTTTCTCGGGGCTCAAGACGGCCGTCGCCCGCTGGGTCGAGCGCTGCGAGGCCGACGGCGTGGAGGTGCCGGTGGCCGATGTCGCCGCGAGCTTCCGCGAGGCCGTGGTGGACGTGCTCGTGACGAAGGCCCTCGCCGCCTGCGCCGACCTGGGTGTGCCGCGACTGCTGCTGGGCGGCGGAGTGATCGCGAACCGGCGACTGCGCGAGGTCGCACTGCAGCGCGCGGCCGAGGCGGGCGTGACGGTGCGCATCCCCCCGCTCTCGCTCTGCACGGACAACGGGGCGATGATCGCGGCGCTCGCGGCCGAGCTGATCTCATCGGGGCGCCGCCCCTCGACCCTCGCGTTCGGCGCCGATTCCACGCTTCCGGTCACGGAGATCCAGATCGCGGAGGCGGTGCTCGCATGAGCGACGCGGCCGACGCCTCCGCGGCGAAGACTCCGCCCGCACCGCAGACGCGCATCGAGCGCCCCAGCGGCGAGGTCGAGCACCCGGCGGGATCGGCACGGCTCCCCGGCGCGCGGCGTGAGGGGTACACGAAGCTCCCGACCGGGCCCGTCGGCATCGAGCCGGTGGTGGTGAGCGGTCCCGACATCGATGCGCCGGAGGAGCCGGAGTGGGAGCCCGCGGTCGACACCGCACCGATCGACGACACCCGACTCGCCCCCTGGGCCCTGCTCGCCGCGATCGTGGCGCTCGGAGCGTCGTTCTTCGTCGGGTGGGGCATCCCCGTCGCCGTGGTCGCGGTGATCGCGGCCATCATGTCCCTGCGTCGCCCCGTCGAGAACCGGGCGATCGCTCGCTGGGCGCTCGTGCTCAGCCTCTGCGCCACCGTCTACAGCCTGGGATGGCTGGTCTGGGCGGGCATGCAGTTCGAGAAGCTGGGCTGATCCGATGCTGAGCGCCGAGGAGCAGGAGGAGCTGCGTTCCCTGCAGGCGCGTGCCTACGGGCGTGACGCCGTGCTCACACCGACCGAGGCCGACAGGCTCCGTGAGCTGGATGACCGCCGCTTCGCCGTCAGGGCCGCCGGATCGGCAGCGGACGGGAGCGCCGGACCGCCGGAGACCTCGGCCGAGGAGAGCACGCTCGAGGGGAGCACGCTCGAGGGGAGCACGCTCGAGGGGAGCACGGTCCAGGAGAGCACGCTCGAGGGGAGCACCGTCGGGCCGGGCCGCCGGACCACGGTCATCGATGCGCCGGAGGACGGTGAGCGCGCCGACGCGGGCGGCACCGCGGACGAGGGTGCTGCGGAGGAGTCCTCCACGTCGACTGCCGGCGCGCTGCGCGCGACCGTGCGGGCATACTGGCGGCCGCTCGCGCTCGCGGCCGCATTCGTGCTCGTCGTCGGTCTGGGGATCGGCTGGCTCGCCTTCGGCCGGTCCGGGGGCTCCGCCCCGGTCGAGCTGACCGCGGAGCAGCAGGAGTGGCAGAACACCCTGCTCTCCGGCGGCCGCTACGACCCGGGATCGATCCGTGCGCTCGCCGTCGAGGAAGGTGCCGTCGTCTGGACGGCGACGATGGACGAGAACGCACGCACCTGTCTGATCCTCGGCACGGGGGATGTGACCATGCCCCAGTGCGATCTCACGGAGACGGCCGTCGTGACCGGCATCTCGGGGTCCATCACCGTCGACGGCGAGGGCGACCTGCAGCGCCAGCTCAGCGTGCAGATGCTGTTCACCGCGGCGGGAGATGCCGCCGTCGCGGTGAGCTCCTACGACTACGACCCGAGCTTCAGCGGCATCACCTACGCGAACGACCAGGAGTCGCGGACGGCGGAGCGGCTCGCGGACGAAGGCTTCGACACCAATTCGCTCTGGGTGGTCGGGTACGACGGCGACGTGCCGGTGTGGACCGCCGTGAAGGTCGACGCGCAGACCCAGTGCCTCATCTATGACGGCTCGACCGCGGAGGCGCCGATCGCCTGCGCCGATCCGGAGACGATGCAGGATCAGGCGTCGAGTCTCGTCCTCAACGTCGTCGACACCGAGACCGGTGGCGTCACGCACCTCGAACTGCCGACCAGCAGCGGCCCCGGCTACCTCGTGATCACCCGCGAGGGAGGCGTCGAGGGTGCCGGCGAGGACTGACGCCGAGGAACGGCGGGCGCTGCAGCGGAAGGCCTACAGTCCCGGCGGCAGTCTGACGACGGCCGAGGCGCAGCGGCTGCGGGCGCTGGAGGACCGGCGCCTCGATGTCGCCGCCCCGACGACGTCCGCGTCCGCGTCCGCGGAGACGGCGATCCACGACGGAGTGCCCGCCCCGAACGCCGGTGACGGGCGTGCATCGGATACCGCAGCGACGTCGGATGCCCCTGACCTCCCCGGCCAGCCTGACCTCCCCGGCCAGCCTGGCCTCCCCGTACAACCGGACGCCCCCGAACCGCCGGACGCCCCCGCGACGTTCCGTGGAGCACTGCGGAGGAGCGCGAAGGCCGCGGTCGTGGGATCCGTCCTCCTGCTCGCGATCGGCATCGGCGCCGGCGGGGCACTCTTCTCCCCGCAGCCCGCGAGCATCCCGTTGAGTGCCGAGCAGCAGCAGCGTCGTGCCGAGCTCGGCGCGTCGACCTACGACCCCGGCTCGGTGCGTGCGATCGCGCAGAACGACGACGCCCTCGTCTGGTACGCGACGAGGAAGGCGGGTGAGGTCCACTGCCTGGTGCTCGACGTCGGTGAGAGATCCCAGGCGGACTGCCGGACCTCGGAGGAGCAGGAGGTCGGGATGTCCGCGTTCCTGCCGCTGCCGGCGGAGGAGGGCGACGCCGAGGGAGGGTGGTTCGACGTGAATGTCGGCGCCACGATGTTCCTCACCGCTGACGGGGAGCCCATGGTCGGTCTCCAGCGCTGGGGTCCGGGATTCGGTTCGACCGACGGGCTCGCCGACGCCGAACGGGAGAGGGCCGGGGAGCTGGCCGCGGAGGGGTACAGCCTCGGGCTCACGCTCGTCGGCCGTTTCCGTGCGGCGCCGGTGTGGTCGGCCGACCGTCTCACCGAGCAGGGCGCGACGCAGCGGTGCCTGATCGTGGATGCCGGTGGTGGAGTGGCATGCAAACCCTTCGAGGCCGCCCTGCAGGAAGGACTCGACGTGCAGGTGGTCGATCTCGATCCGACCGGCGGGGTGACCGGCGTCTCCGCCATCGACCTGCGGTTCACGGGACAGCAGGCTCCGTTCGTGACGGTCACGAACGCGACATCGCTGGCCGAGGTCGCTCCGGGGGAGACCGTCGTGGTGCAGGGGGAGCCCGGCGATCCGATCGAGATCCGCGTCCCCGGCGCCGGCACGGACGACTGAGGCGGATCACCCCGCGGCGGGCACCCGATCGGCGAGGATCGCCGTCCGTCGATCCCCGATGCGCGCGAGGATCAGCGTCGCCTCCTGATCGCCGCGCAGCGTCAGCTTCTTCCGGAACGCCGCGGGGTCGACGTCGACCCCGCGCTTCTTGATCTCGAGGCGGCCGATGCCGTGCGCCTTCAGCGCGGCGCTGATCGCCTTGGGGTTCGCCGGCAGGGTCTCGCGCACGCGGAACGACTGCACGAACGGGCTCGTCAGCGCCGCATCCGACGTCAGGTACGCGATGTGCTCGTCGAGCATCCCGGCATCGAGGCTCCGGGCGACGTCGCCGATCAGACGGGCGCGGATGACCGCTCCGTCGGGTTCGTGCAGGAATGCGCCGAGCTCGCGCACCGGCTCGTCCACGGCGTCCGCCGATGAGGTGAGCTCGTGGGAGCGGTCGTCGCGGATCACGAGGGCCGCACGCCGCACACCCTCCCGGGCGAGGGCTCCGCTCCACACGACGAGCTCCACCACGCTGCCGTCGGCGCTGACCCACTGCGCCTCGGCGTCGGCGGGCAGCGCGTCACGGTCGTGCGCGGGGCCGAGCTTGATGCCGGTCGGCACCCGGGAGGCGACGTCGAACGCCCAGTCCAGCGAGGGGGAGTAGTCATCGGCGGAGACGCGGCGGGTCTCCGTGTGCCCCGACGTGCGCCGGGCCGGATCCATCCAGACGGCGCGGGTGCCCGTGTCATCGAGAGCGGCGAAGGCATTCTCGGCGGTGTCGTGACGCACCACCGCGTTCTCGCCGAAGGGGGCGAGGTTGTATGCCGCGATCGCGGCCGTGACCTCGTCGGCGTCGACGGCCCGCACGTCGAGCCCGGCGCCCGCGAAGGCGAGCGCATCGCCGCCGATGCCGCAGCCGAGGTCGGCGACGTCCGTGAATCCCGCACGCCGGATCCGCTGCGCGTGCCGTGCCGCCACGCCGAGCCTCGTCGCCTGCTCGAGCCCCGCCCGGGTGAACAGCATGCGCGCGGCGAACGGTCCGAACTTGGCGGCGGCCCTGGACCGCAGGTGCGCCTGTCCGACGACCGCGGAGACGACATCGGGCGCGTGCCCGGCGGCGCGCAGCCGGGAGACGGCGCGGGCGACGTCGGCGGTCGATTCGATCGGGTCGAGTGCGTCGAGCAGCTCGAGACCGGCAGGGGTCAGCAGGGCACGCAGCTCGGACATCTCCACGCCCTCAGCCTAATTCCCCCGCGCATCGGACCGAGCGGCGGCGACGCACTGGCACTCGCATTGCATGAGTGCCAGCCGACCGCCTACACTGGCATTAGCACTCTCGGGTTGAGAGTGCGAACAAGTCTTTCGTGTCAGCGTCAAGAAAGAAGAGGTAGACCGTGTCGGTTTCCATCAAGCCGCTCGAGGACCGCATCGTCATCAAGCAGGTCGAGGCCGAGCAGACCACCGCGAGTGGCCTGGTCATCCCCGACACCGCCAAGGAGAAGCCCCAGGAGGGCGAGGTCGTGGCGGTCGGCCCCGGCCGTATCGATGACAACGGCAACCGTGTTCCGCTCGACGTCGCCGTCGGCGACCGCGTGCTCTACAGCAAGTACGGCGGCACCGAGGTGAAGTTCGGCGCAGACGAGTTCCTCGTCCTGTCGGCTCGCGACGTCCTCGCGGTCGTCGTCCGCTGATCTGCTGAGGTCCTCGACGGGGGCTCGGATGCTTCGGCATCCGAGCCCCCTTCTGCGTTCCGCCACCCGGCATCCGTTTCCTGCCAAACTCGGCGGGGAGCCTGGAGGGGAGAACTCTGCGCCCGTGGCGCGGGCATAGTGTTGTGCGGTGACCCCCGAGACGACCCGCGCCACCCCGTCCGCCGGAGTCGCCTACGCCGGAGCCGCCTACCTCCTCTGGGGCGTGCTGCCGCTCTACTTCCTCCTGCTCGTGCCCACCGGGCCGTGGGAGGTCGTCGCCTGGCGCGTACTGCTGTCGTTCGTCTTCTGCCTCCTGCTGCTCACGGTCATGCGGGGCTGGGCCGCGTTCCGGGCGATCCTGCGCCAGCCGAAGCTGCTGGGCTGGACCGCGCTCGCCGGCCTCCTGATCTACATCAACTGGCAGGTGTTCCTGATCGGGACCCTCAGCGGCAACGTGGTGGAGACGAGCCTGGGCTACTTCATCAACCCGATCACCACCGTGCTCCTCGGAGTCTTCGTGCTGAAGGAGCGCATCCGGCGGCTGCAGTGGGCGGCCATCGCGATCGCGGCCCTCGCCGTGGTCGTGATCGTCGTCGCGTACGGCGACTTCCCGTGGATCGCGCTCTCGCTGACGGCGTCGTTCGGGGTCTACGGGCTCATCAAGAAGAAGATCGGTCCGGCGGTCGACGCGGTCAGCGGTCTGACCCTCGAGTCCTTCTGGCTGATCCCGATCGCGGTCGTGCAGCTGATCGTCGTCGCGCAGACGACCGGGATCACGATGGGCGCGAACGGCTGGGCGCACGGCGTACTGCTCGCCTTCGCCGGTGTCGCGACCGCCGTCCCGCTCCTGCTCTTCGCCGCGGGCGCCCGACGGATCAACCTCACCGTGATCGGCATGATCCAGTTCATCACCCCGGTGATGCAGTTCCTCATCGGCGTCGTCGTCCTGCACGAGCCCATGCCGGCAGAGCGGTGGGCGGGGTTCGTGATCGTCTGGATCGCCATCGCCGTCTTCCTCGTCGACCTGTTCCTCGCCGCCCGCCGAGGGCGCAGGACCCCGCGGACCGATCTGGTCTGACCGGCCCTTTCCAGGGCTGGAGAACCCGGTGTCGGATCGTTAACGCACCGAGATACTTGCCACCCCTGTGCGCGGGCATCACGCCCTAGTGTTAGAGCACCCGACTGTGGTCACAATCCACGTTCAGTTACGCAAGGGAGCATCATGAACGCATTGAAGGGCTCGCGCACCGCGAAGGTCTTCGCCGGGATCGCACTTATCAGCGCATCCGCCATCGTCATCTCCGGCTGCGCGAGCACGCCGAACGCGGAGCCGTCGAAGGGTGGTGAGAAGCCGGCCGTCGACCTGACGCTCAAGCTCGGCTCGATGCTTCCCGCGACCGGCACGCTCGCGTTCCTCGGAGCGCCGATGGAGGCCGGTGTCCAGCTGGCCGTCAACCAGATCAACGAGGCCGACGCCGGGGTGACCATCGACCTCACCACCGCCGACGAGGGCGACCTCGACAACAAGGCCTACGAGACCTCGATCACCAACCTGCAGAACGCGGGCATCACCGCGATGGTCGGCGCCGCGTCGTCGAGCGTCACGAAGCTCATCCTCGACGGCAACGCCGGTGCGGGCATCCTCACCGTCTCGCCGTCGAACACGTCCGCGGACTTCACGGGCATCAACCCGCTGTACTTCCGCACCGCCCCCAGCGACAACCTGCAGGGCGAGGTGCTCGGCAACCAGATCGCCGAAGACGGACACAAGACCCTCGGCATCATCTACCAGAACGACCCGTACGGCACCGGCCTCTTCGAAGCCATCAAGTCGACGTTCGAGGGCACCGGTGGCGAGGTCGTCGCCGAGGCCTCCTACAACCAGGGCGACGGACAGTTCAACGCTCAGGTGTCGACGATCGCGGCCGCCAAGCCGGACGCCGTCGCCGTCGTCTCGTACGACCAGTTCGCGACCATCGCGCCGCTGCTCGGCAACGCCGGCATCGACACGGGCTCGCTGTACCTGGTCGACGGCAACCTGAAGGACTGGGGCACCGACGTCTCGGTCAGCCTCGAGGGCTCGAAGGGAACCCGCGCCGGCGCCGAGCTGCCGCAGGACTTCCTGGACCAGCTGAACGAGGTCTGGACCGCCGAGGGCAACGACCCGATCGACGCCGTGACGTACTCCGCCGAGGCGTACGACGCCGTGATCCTGATGGCGCTGTCGGCTCTGGCCGCCGGTTCCGTCGAGGGCGCGGACATGGCCGAGCAGATGCGCACCGTCTCCGGTGGCGACGGTGACGGCGAGAAGTGCAAGACCTTCGCCGAGTGCGCCGACATCATCAACGGCGGCGGCACCGCCGACTACGACGGCCTCTCCGGTGAGATCACGTTCGACGAGAACAACGACCCGAAGGGCGCGGCCATCGGCGTGTACGAGTTCGGCGCCGACAACACCGCCAAGCGGATCAAGTAGTCCCGCACACGAAGGCCCCGGATGCTCGGCATCCGGGGCCTTCGTCGTACCCCCGCCGCTTCCGCCGGTCGTCGAGTGAGCGCGACCTTGCTCTCGGTCGTCGAGCGAGCGCGACCTTCCCCTCAGTCGTCGAGCGAGCGCGGCCTTCCCCTCGGTCGTCGAGCGAGCGGAGCGAGACGAGACGCCCCGCCCGGAGCAGATGTCCGGGCGGGGCGTCTCGTCGTCGTGGTTTCCGGCCGACGCCGGGGTGCGGCTCAGGCGGCGTCGGTGCCCAGCGTGCCGAGGTACAGGCCGATGACCTTGGGATCGTTCAGGAGCTCGCGCCCCGATCCCTCGTAGGCGTCCTTGCCCTGGTCGAGCACGTAGCCGCGGTCGCAGATCTGCAGGCAGCGTCGAGCGTTCTGCTCGACCATGATCGTCGTCACGCCCGCCTTGTTGATGTCGGAGACGCGGATGAACGCGTCGTCCTGGCGCACGGGGGAGAGGCCGGCCGAGGGCTCGTCGAGCAGCAGCACCGAGGGATCCATCATGAGCGCCCGTGACATCGCCACCATCTGGCGCTCGCCGCCGGAGAGCGAACCGGCGCGCTGCTTCAGGCGCTTGCCCAGCTCGCCGAAGATGCTGCTGACGAACTCCAGGCGCTCCGCGAAGATCTTCGGGTTCTGGTACAGCCCCATCTCCAGGTTCTCCTGGATGGTCAGCGAGGGGAACACGTTGTTGGTCTGCGGCACGAAGGCGACTCCGCGCTGGACGAGCTTGTCGGCCTTGAGGCCGACGATGCTCTCACCTTTCACGGTCACGTCGCCGGACCGGATCTCGACCATGCCGAAGATGGCCTTGAGCAGCGTGGACTTGCCGGCGCCGTTCGGGCCGATGATGCCGATCAGCTCACCCTTGTGGGCGACGAGGTTCGCGCCGTTGAGGATGTTGACCCCCGGCAGATACCCCGCGTGGACGTCTTTCAGCTCGACGATGACGTCGTCGTTCTTGATCTCGTTCCGTTCGACGGGTGCGTCGGTCATGCCTTCTCCTCCTCGGCGTCGTCCTCGGCTTCGACCTCGGCCTCGACCTCGGTCTCGATCTGCTCCCGGATCCGGGTGGCGTCCTCTTCCGAGATCACCGGGAGCCGGCCGGTGACCGCTCCGAGATCGACGTCCTGGTGCGCGCCCAGGTACGCGTCGACGACGGCGGGGTCCTCCATGACCTGGTCGGGCGGGCCCTCGGCCACGACGCGACCCTCGGCCATGACGACCACCCAGTCGGCGATGTGGCGCACCATGTGCATGTCGTGCTCGACGAAGAGCACGGTCATTCCGAGATCCTTGAGGTCGAGGATGTGCTCCAGCAGCGACTGCGTGAGCGCGGGGTTGACCCCGGCCATCGGCTCGTCGAGCATCACGAGGGTCGGGTCGCTCATGAGCGCCCGCGCCATCTCGAGCAGCTTGCGCTGACCGCCGGAGAGCGACGCCGCGAAGTCCTGCTCCTTGGCGTCGAGCTTGAAGCGGGTGAGCAGCTCGTGCGCGCGCTTCTCGATCTCCTGGTCCTGCTTGCGCCAGAGGAAGGGGAAGAGTCCGGCCCAGAAGCCTTCGCCGCGCTGATCCTTCGCCCCGAGCTTCATGTTCTCGAGCACGGTGAGCAGCGACAGCGATTTGGTGAGCTGGAACGTGCGCACCTGTCCCATCCGGGCCACCTTGAAGGAGGGGATGCCGGACAGGTTGGTGCCGTCGAACGACCAGGTGCCAGAGTTCGGCTTGTCGAAGCCGCAGAGCAGGTTGAACAGCGTCGTCTTGCCGGCGCCGTTGGGACCGATCAGCGCGGTGATGGCGCCGCGCGGGATCTCGAGGTGGTCGACGTCGACCGCCGTCAGCCCGCCGAAGCGCCGCTCCACGGCGTCGACGATGAGGATCGGGTCGACCTTCTTGACGCCGGGGGCGGCGGGACCGGCGGCGAGGCCGCCGGTCTTCGCCCGGGGCGTGATCTTCGCGGCTGCTGCCGCGTCGTTGTCACTTGACAAAGGTCATCTCCCTCTTGTTTCCGAGGATGCCCTGGGGGCGGAAAATGACGATCAGCATCAGGACGACACCGATCACGATGTACCGCACGACGTCGGCCTGTGCGCCCGACATGGGCAGGTAGCCGGCGTTCGCCATCGCGGGGAGCAGTGCGCCGAGGAAGGCGAACACCACCCAGAACAGCACGGCGCCGAGTGTCGGTCCGAGCACGGTCGCCGCGCCTCCGAGCAGGAGGATCGTCCAGAGGAAGAACGTCAGCGACGTGGAGTAGCTGCCCGGGATCACCGCGGACGGCAGGATGAACACGATGCCGCCGAGGGCACCGATCACGCCACCGACCACGAGCGCCTGCATCTTGTAGGCGAAGACGTTCTTGCCGAGGGAGCGCACCGCGTCCTCGTCCTCACGGATGCCCTTGAGCACACGGCCCCAGGGGCTGCGCATGAGCGCCCAGACCACCAGCACCGCGACGGCGAGCGAGATCAGGCCGACGACGCGCACCCACAGGTCGGTCGCGTTGTAGGTCCACGGCCCGAATCCGTAAGTCCCGGGAGGGAAGGGATTCGCGTCGCGGAAGCTCTGGTGATACCCCGAGAGCCCACCGGCCGAGTTGGTCCAGTCCTTGAACAGCTCCGTCACGAACATCAGGCGCACCACCTCGGCGGCCGCGATGGTCGCGATGGCGAGGTAGTCCGCGCGCAGGCGCAGGGTCGGGATGCCGAGGAGGAGGGCGAACAGCGCGCCGCCGATCATGCCGACGAGGACGCCGGCCCACCACGGGAACCCGAACGTCAGGATCGAGATCGCGTAGCCGTAGCCGCCGATCGCCATGAACGCCGCCATGCCGAAGTTGAGCAGTCCGGTGTAGCCGAAGTGCACGGCGAGACCGGTCGCGGCCAGAGCGTAGGCGATCGTCGTCGGGCTGAAGAGATAGGAGGCGGTGTTGCCGAAGATGCTTCCGAAGTCCATGTGTCAGCCCAACCTTTCCTTGCGTCCGAGGATGCCCTGCGGTCGCACGAGCAGGATGATGATCAGCGCGACGAGGGCGCTGGCGTACTTGAGGTCGGAGGGGACGCCCAGCAGGGTCGACACCTCCACCGCGAGACCGACGATGATCGAGCCGATCAGGGCGCCGATCGCGGAGCCGAGACCGCCGAGCGTGATCGCGCAGAACATCAGCAGCAGCATCTGCATGCCCATGTCCCACTTCACACCGGGCCGGAAGTACGCCCAGAGGATGCCGGAGATCGCCGCGAGCGTGCCCGCGAGGATCCACACGGTGCGGATGACCTTGTCGACGTCGATGCCCGAGGCCGCGGCCAGCTGCGGGTTGTCCGAGATCGCTCGCGTCGCCTTTCCGGTGCGGGTCCGGGTGAGGAAGAACGCGACTCCGAGGATCACGATGATGCTCGTCGCCATCCCGATCATGTCGATGTAGGAGAGCGAGATCGGTCCGAGCCTGATCGGCTCCGGGCTCGCACCGGGCAGCTGATAGGTGCTGCCGCCGATCATGTACTGCATGCCGTAGCGGAGGGCGAGCGAGAGGCCGATGCTCACGATCATCAGCTGGACCACCCCGAGGCCTCTTCGTCTCAGGGGTTTCCAGATGCCGGCGTCGAGCGCCCAGCCGAGGATCGCGCCGCCGAGGACCGCGGCGATGATGCCGAGCCAGACCGGGACATGCCAGAACGTGGTGAAGATCAGGGCGACCACCGCGCCCCACGTGACCATCTCGCCGTGTGCGAAGTTCGACAGGCGCGTGGTGCCGTAGATGAGTGCGGCGCCCATGGAGGCGAGACCGAGCAGGAGGCCGAAGTTCAGGCCGCCCACGAGGCGCGAGAGCAGCTGATCGAGGAAGGAGACCGTGACCCGCTCTCCCGCCCCGAGGAAGAAGTTGACGATCTTGGTGCCGGTCAGTCCGAACTCCAGCTCGAACGACGCGCTGGTCCCGGAGACGGGCTGGATGCCCTCCGGGAGCTGCGTCGCGTCGACGATCACGCCGTCGGGGAGCGTCGATTCGTCCACCGTGAGGGTGTACGTCTCCTTCTCCGGCACGTAGAGACGCCACTTGCCTTCGGCGTCCGTCTTCGTCTCGGCCTCGAAGCCGTTGCCCTCGATGGACATGACCACGCCCTCGACGGGTTGATCGGCGTTGGTGACGACTCCCGCGAAGTAGAAGTCCGTGACCTCCTGCCCGTCGTCTGTCGTCTCGGCCGAGGCCGACGAGGGCGGAATGAACAGGAACGCTGTGAGCGCCATGAGGATACCGAGGAAGGCGACCAGCCAGGGGCGCTTTCGATGCACGGCGATTGTTGTGGGTCCCACGCAACCTCCACTTTGAGTGCTGTGTCTCTGCGGCGTCGGGTTTCGACCGCAGGGATGGACGACGCACTTGAGCGTAATGGGCGATCGGCGATTCACCTACCGTCGGGGCCAACGGTCCGATAACGACGGGGTACTGGGAATGTTCTCGGGCGTGTCTCGCTTAGAATCTTCATACGGGCCGCGGCCCCGCAACGGCCGACGTCGACCACCCCCTCGCACTCGGACTCGCGCGACACGCGCAGAAGGAGAATCCATGGAACAGCACGATCCCTTCGGCTTCGTCGGACTGACATACGACGACGTGCTGCTCCTGCCGGGGCACACCGACGTGATCCCCAGCGAGGCCGACACCTCGTCGCGGATCACTCGCCGAATCTCCGTCGCCACTCCGCTGCTCTCCAGCGCCATGGACACGGTCACCGAGTCGCGCATGGCGATCGCGATGGCCCGCGAGGGCGGCATCGGGATCCTGCACCGCAACCTCTCCATCGCCGATCAGGCCGCGCACGTCGATCGCGTCAAGCGCAGCGAGTCGGGCATGATCACCGACCCGATCACCACGACGCAGGACGCGACCGTCGAAGAGGTCGACAACCTGTGCGCCAAGTACCGCATCTCCGGTCTCCCCGTGGTCGACGACGACGGCAAGCTCGTGGGCATCATCACCAACCGCGACATGCGCTTCGTCTCGGGCTTCGAGCGTCAGACGACCTTCGTCAAGGACGTCATGACGAGCGAGAACCTCGTGACCGCTCCGGTCGGCGTCGCCGCCGGTGAGGTCATCGCGCTGTTCGCGAAGCACCGCGTCGAGAAGCTGCCGCTGATCGACGAGGACGGCAAGCTCGCCGGGCTCATCACCATCAAGGACTTCGACAAGAGCGAGAAGTATCCGCTCGCCACCAAGGACGACCAGGGCCGGCTGCGCGTCGGCGCGGCGATCGGCTTCTTCGGCGACGCCTGGGAGCGCGCCGAGGCGCTGCGCGACGCCGGTGTCGACGTGCTCGTGGTCGACACCGCCAACGGACACGCGCAGGGTGTCATCGACATCGTGCGTCGTCTGAAAGCCGACCCCTCGTTCGAGCACATCGACGTCATCGGCGGTCAGGTGGCGACGCGCGAGGGCGCGCAAGCTCTCATCGACGCCGGCGTGGATGGTCTCAAGGTCGGCGTGGGCCCGGGGTCCATCTGCACCACGCGTGTCGTCGCCGGCGTCGGCGTGCCCCAGGTGACGGCTGTCTACGAGGCCTCCCTCGCGGCCCGACCCGCCGGCGTCCCCGTGATCGCCGACGGCGGCTTGCAGTACTCGGGCGACATCGCCAAGGCGCTCGTCGCCGGGGCGGACGCCGTGATGCTCGGCTCCCTGCTCGCGGGCACCGATGAGTCGCCGGGCGAGATCGTGTTCCGCTCCGGCAAGCAGTTCAAGCAGTACCGCGGCATGGGCTCGCTCGGTGCGATGCAGACCCGTGGCAAGCAGACCTCGTACTCCAAGGACCGCTACTTCCAGGCCGACGTCCCCAGCGACGACAAGCTGATCCCCGAGGGCATCGAAGGACAGGTGCCGTATCGCGGACCGCTCTCCGCCGTGGCCTATCAGCTGGTCGGCGGACTCCGTCAGTCCATGTTCTACGTGGGTGCGCGCACGATCGAAGAGCTCAAGTCGCGCGGCAAGTTCGTGCGCATCACCTCGGCGGGACTCAAGGAGTCGCACCCGCACGACGTGCAGATCGTGGTCGAGGCCCCGAACTACAAGAAGTAGTCGTCACCGACGACGAGAGGGACCGGATGCATGTCGCATCCGGTCCCTCTCGCTGTCTGTCGGAGCTGTCTGTCGGCGATGGCCGTCGCAGATGCGCGTCAGCTGCACCGGTAGGTGACGCCGTCGACCTCCCAGATCCCGGGGCCGAGGTCCGCGCACATGCCGAAGAGGGCGGCGAAAGCCGTGACCAGCACGATCACGAGGACCACCCAGAAGATCGTGATGATCGCGCCGACGATGATGCCGGCGATGGCGAGCCCCTTCGGCTGGCCGGTCTTGCCGAGCTTCACGGCGGCGACGATGCTGAGGATCAGTCCGACCGGGGCCACCACGAACGCGAGCACGAGGCCGACGATCGCCAGCACCTTCCCCGGGGGCGTCGGTGTCGGCTGCGCGTAGACCGGAGCGCCGGGCGTCGCATAGCCCGCGGCCGGGGGAGCGGGGTACTCCGCGGACGGTGGGGCCGGATAGTCGGGCGCGGGAGCGGCGGCGGCTCCCGGGACGCCGTCCGGCGCGGTGTTCCAGTCCGGGGCCGGGGCCGAGGCGGGCTGCTCGGCGGGCGGGACCGGAGGCGGGGTGCCGGGGGTCGAGGAATCGGGGTTCGGCTGGTCGGGGAACGGAGGGTTCGTCATGTTCTGTCCTGTCAACGGGGTGAACGAGGGAACGAGCATTGCGGTTCCGATTGCCCCGAGCGTAGCGAGGCCGGTACGGCTCGCACCATCCCCTCCCATCGCGGCGCCCGGTGCCGATGTCCGGCTCTTCCGTCCGTCCAGGGCGCGGCGTAGCGTGCCGGTATGTGCCGAAACATCGTCCCGCTGAACAACCTCGAGCCTGCCGCGACCGATGACGAGTGCCACGACGCGGCCCTGCAGTTCGTCCGGAAGATCTCCGGTGCGAACGCGCCGTCGCGTGCCAACCGGGCCGTCTTCGACCGTGCCGTCGCCGAGATCGCCCAGGCGACGAGGGTCCTGCTGGACGAGCTCGTGACGACCGCGCCGCCCAAGAACCGCGACGACGAGGCGGCCAAGCGTCGCGCGCGCTCGGCCGATCGCTACGAGGCCATCCGCGTGTTCCAGCAGGAGAAGCGGGCCGCGGCGGCCGGATCCTGAGACAGGCGGCGCCCGGCGCAGGAGAGCGCAGCCGTCGGCCCACGACGGCCGTCGACCCCTCCCATGCACGCTCGCGGATGCGCCTCCCGCCGTGCGTGCGGGCCTATGCCAGAATCGACATACCCCGCTCGACTTTCCCAGCGGCCCCGGCGATGAAGGCGCCGAGGTCGCGTGGCCGATCCCCATCGGTCAGGGAACCTCCCCAAGGAGAGCTGCACAAATGTCAGAGGATGCTCCTCGCGTACTCGTCGTCGATGACGACCCGGACGTCGCCCTGCTCGTGAAGACCGTTCTCGAGCGCCGAGCCGGCTGCGTCGTCGACGTCGCCGAAGACGGCCGGACCGCCGTCGAACGCGTGGCGGAGGTGCGCCCCGACGTCGTGGTCACCGACATCGAGATGCCGGGCCTGAACGGGCTGGAGCTGCTGGCCGAGCTGCGGCGCACCAACTCGACCGTGCCCGTCGTCGTGATGACGGCGCACGTCTCGGTCGAGTACGCGGTCTCCGCGCTGCGCGCCCAGGCCGACGAATTCCTCACCAAGCCCCTCGACAACGTCAAGCTCGTCGAGGCGGTCACCCGTCTGGTCGAGGAAGGACGCCGCCGTCGCGAGGAGGCACGCAAGCCGGAGCGGGTGCTCGCGATCGGCGCGCACCCCGACGACGTGGAGATCGGGGTCGGTGGGCTCCTCGCCGCCCATGCGCGGGCGCAGGACGAGATCACGATCCTCACCCTGTCCCGTGGAGCCCGCGGCGGGGATGCCGACAGCCGCCAGGACGAGTCGCTCGCGGCCGCCGAGATGCTCGGAGCCCGGCTCTTCCTGAAGGATCTCGTGGACACCGAGATCTCCGGCGGCGGCTCGACCGTGCGCCTCATCGAGGAGGTCGTGCAGGAGATCCAGCCCACGATCGTCTACACGCACTCGAGCCACGACCGCCATCAGGACCACCGCGCCGTGAGCGAGGCGACCGTGGTGGCGACCCGACGTGTCGGGACCGTCGCCTGCTACCAGAGCCCCTCGTCGACGATCGACTTCCGGCCCACGCGCTTCGTGCGGATCGATCAGTATCTGGACGACAAGCTGCGCCTGCTGGAGCGGTTCGGCTCGCAGACCGCGAGCCGCGACTACCTCGCGCCCGAGTTCGTCACGGCCACCGCGCGGTACTGGTCGCGGTTCGGCGGCGGAGTCGCGGTCGAGCCACTCGAGGTGGTGCGCGAGACGGCCGAGTTCATCGGCGCCCACGAACTCACTCGACGGGAGAGCTGATGACCACGCGCGTACTGGTGACCGGGGCCGGCGGACCGGCCGGCGTCGCCGTGATCCGATCCCTCCTCCGCCGTTCCGACCTGACCGTCTTCGCGGCGGACATGGACGGGTGGGCGAGCGGCATCTACCTCGTGCCGCCGGCACAGCGCCGCCTGGTGCCGCCGGGACGGGACGCGGACTTCGTGCCCGCGATCGCCCGCCTGGTCGCCGAGGACGAGCTCGACCTCGTGATCTCGACTGTCGACGTGGAGCTCATCGCCCTGGCCGGCCGGCGGGACGAGCTGGCGCCCGCGGTGCTCGCCGCGCCCTCGGAGGACACGCTCAACACGGCGCTCGACAAGCTCGCGCTCGCCGTGCGCTGCGCGCCGACCGGCCGCACCCCGCGCACGGTCCTCGCCGGAGCCGATGCGGAGGCGGTCGACTGGGAGTTCCCGGTCTTCGCCAAGCCGCGTCAGGGCGCGGGGAGCCGTGGCGTGCGCCTGGTGCCCGATCGTGCCGCGCTCGAGGCCCTGCCGACGGACGAGGGACTCATCGTGCAGGACTTCCTTCCGGGGGAGGAGTACTCGGTCGACGTGATCGCGGACGCGGCGGGCAACGTCGTGGCCGCGGTGCCGCGGACCCGGGCGCGCGTGGACTCGGGGGTTGCGATCGCCGGGCAGACCGTCCGCGACCCCGAGCTCGAGGAGACCGCGGCCGCGATCGCCCGGGCCATCGGACTCGTGGGTGTCGCGAACGTGCAGCTGCGTCGTGACCGGGCCGGCCGTGCCGTGCTGCTCGAGGTCAACCCGCGGTTCCCCGGAGCGCTGCCCCTGACGATCGCGGCCGGCGTCGACATCCCGTCCCTCGTGGCCGATCTGTTCCTCGGGCGCGAGCTGCCGGTGCGCGTGCCGTTCCGCGAGGTCGCCTCGGTGCGCTTCCTGGAAGACGTGATCGTCGAGGTCGACGACCTGCTGGTCTCCGACCATGCGGGGCATCAGGAGGAGCTGTGAGTCACGCGCTCCTCCGCGGCGATCACCACGTCCACTCGACCTTCTCGGACGACGCGGTCTCGACCCTCGCCGAGAACGTCGAGGCGGCAGCGGCGGCCGGACTCACGACGCTGCGTCTGGTCGATCACGTGCGGCAGAGCACCACCTGGGTGCCGGAGTACCTCGCCGCGGTGCGTGCGCTGCGGGTGCCGGACGGGCTCACCGTGCTCACGGGCGTCGAAGCCAAGATCCTCGATGCCTCGGGGGCCCTCGACGTCCCGTCCCTGCCCGAGGGGATCGACCGGATCCTGATCGCGGACCACCAGTTCCCCGGCGTCGACGGCCCGCTCGGCCCCACGGCCGTCCGGGAGCGGATCGCCGCGGGATGGGCGGTGGATGACGTCCTGGACCAGTTCGTGAACGCTCTGATCGCCACGATGTGCCGGCATCCGGGCAACCAGCTCGCGCACTGCTTCTCGATCCTGCCGAAGATCGGCCTCTCCGAGGACCAGCTGGGTCCGGCGCGCACGGATGCCTGGGCGCGCACGGCCGCCGAGACCGACACCCTCGTCGAGGTCAACGAGAAGTGGGGCTGCCCCGGAACGGGCGCGCTCGAGTCCCTGCGGCTCGCCGGCGCCGAGATCGTCGCCTCCACCGACAGCCACCAGGCCTCCGACGTCGGACGCTACTCCCGGATCCTGCCCCTGCTCGACGCGAGAGAAGCCTCCTGATGGCGGATCTGAGTTGGCTGGAGACGGTGCTCGTCGTCTTCCTGCTGCTCTGCGTCCTGGTCGGCACCCTGCCCGTGCTCAACACGGGCCTCCAGTTCCTCACACTGCCGCTGCACGCGTTCCGCAACCACTACGGCAAGGCGGCGCCGTACCACCCGAACGTCGCGGTCATCATCCCCGCCTGGAACGAGGGGCTCGTGATCGGCCCCGCGATCGAGCGGCTGCTGCAGCTGGAGTATCCCGCCGAGCGTCTCCGGGTCTTCGTGGTCGACGACGCCTCGACCGACGACACCCCGGCCCTCGTGGCAGCGAAGGCCGAGGCGTACCCCGGACGGGTCGTGCACCTGCGACGGGAGAAGGGCGGCGAGGGGAAGGCGCACACCCTCAACCACGGCCTCGACGTGGTGCTGGCGGACGACTGGACCGAAGCCGTGCTCATCATGGACGCGGACGTGATCTTCTCGCGCGACTCCCTGCGCAAGCTCACCCGGCACCTCGCCGACGAGAAGGTCGGGGCCGTCACGGCGTACATCGCCGAGGGCAGCCGCGACCGCAACTACCTCACGCGGTTCATCGCGATCGAGTACGTGATCGGCCAGCTCTCCGCCCGTCGGGTGCAGAATGTCGGCGGCGCGATCGCCTGCCTCGCAGGCGGTGCCCAGCTGCACTCGCGCGCGAACCTGGAGGCGATCGGCGGGCGCATCCCCACCGGCACCCTCGCGGAAGACACCATGACGACGTTCGAGGGGCAGCTCAAGGGGCGGCGCATGGTGTTCGAGCCGCACGCGCTCGTGCTGGCCGAGGAGCCGCGGACGATCGACGGCCTCTGGAAGCAGCGACTGCGCTGGGCGCGCGGGAACGTGCAGCTCACGTCGATCTATCGCCGGCTCTGGTTCCGTCCGAGCCGCGAGCACCATCTGGGCAGCTTCACGTTCGGCCTCGCCTGGTTCACGATCCTGCTGCTGCCGGCGTTCATGCTCCTCGCGGCCGCCGGCATGCTCGCCCTCCTCGTCCTGCACAGCGACATCGCCGAGTTCGTGTTCCGCTTCATGTGGATCACGGCGGCGTGCGTCTACCTGTTCTCGATGCTGTACTCCGTGCAGCTGGATCCGCGGACGGGGCGACGCTCCTGGCGTGAGGCGATCATGTTCCCGGGGCTCGGCGCGCTCATCCTCATGGCCATCGCCCTGTTCCCCTGGGCATTCGCGTCGGGGCTGACCGCGCTCGGACTGGGGCTCACGGACCAGTCGCGCTTCATGTGGGCCGTGATCTTCTACCTCTGGGGGCCGATCTCGATGCTCGGGATCTGGCTGGCGCGGGCGATCGAGCCGCTGCCCGGCGGACGGTTCTTCGCGGGCCTGCTGCTCTACATCTGCGGCTACGGCTCGCTGCTGTGCGCCATCACCGTGGACTCCTACATCAAAGAGTGGCGTCGCGCCGACGCCTCCTGGATCAAGACCGAGAAGATCGGACGTGTCGACTCATGACCGGAATCCCGTCGCACGACGCCGAAGTGGCGGAGATCACCGCGGATGCTCGACGAGAGCGGCGGCTGATCCCGCAGGCGCTCCTCGCCCTCGCGGTCGTCGTCGTCGTCGTCATCGTCCGAGAGCTGTTCCTTCGATGAGCCGGAGGCCGCTGGCCCTGGTCGTCGAGGACGCCCCCGATCAGGCGGCGCTGCTGCGCCGTTACCTCGATCGAGAGGGCTTCGACGTGTTCATCGCCCGGGACGCCGAGTCCGCCATCGCCGCCTTTCCGGACATCGACCCGGTGCTGGCCGTGCTCGATCTCCTGCTCCCCGGCATCTCCGGACAGGCGTGTGCGCGGCTGGTGCAGGAGCAGTTCCCCGACTGCTTCCTCGTGATCAGCTCGGTGCTCGACGCCGCGGACTATCCGCCGGCCGACGCCGCGCTGCCGAAGCCCATCACGGGTGCTGACCTGCATGCCATCGTCGAACGGGTGCAGCGATGAGGGCGACACCGCTCGACCGCGCCGAGAACCGCTGGTACGGCGTCTTGGACAACCCGAGCCCGATGCTCAAGCAGGCTCCGACGTTCATCGCCGCCGTTCTCGCAGCGGTGCTGACGTGGTGGATCCCCGATCTTCCGCTCACCCACTTCGTGCCGGCGATCGGCGGCCTCGTCATCGTCCTCGCCGCCACCGCTCTGGCTGCCGTGCTCACCGCGCGCGGCACGGAGGACGGCTGGGTCGTGCTCCTGATCCCGATCGTCGACATCATCGGGCTGGGGCTCTTCCGCTCCGGCACGGGCGGCGCCACGTCGATCTTCAGCTCGCTGGTCATCCTCCCCGTGGTGTGGATCGCCGCGGCCCCGGGCATCCGCTGGGTCTTCGCCGTCTTCGGCCTGACCTCGTTCGCGCTGCTGATGCCCTACTTCACGGACCCGCCCTCCACCTCCGTCGAGTGGTTGCGCGGCGTCGTGGGTCCGCTGGTGTTCTCCGCGGTCGCCGCGGTCGTCAACCAGCTCGCCCGGCAGCAGCGCATGCGCGTCGAACAGGCCGAGCAGCTGGTCGCCGAACGCACGAAGGCGCTCTCGGAGAACGTCGCGATGATCGTCCAGCTGCGCGACAAGGAGCGTCAGTACCGCGAGCTGCTCGACTCCTTCGAGAGCCTCTGGTCGTCCATCACGGCGCAGGCGGTGATCGCGACCGACTGCAGCGGCACCGTGACGGCGTGGAATCCGGGGGCTGTGCGGCTGCTCGGGCTCTCGGTCGACGAGGCGCTCGCCGGTGTGCGCATCGACCGCTTCTTCTCGACGTCGGTGCTGTCGCTGCTGGCGGAGGACCATCCGGACTCCGCGCCGCAGCCGGAGGAGCTGCCCGAGGGCTACGGCGACCTCCCGCGCGGCATCCAGGGGCTGTTCGCACGGGCGGATGCCGAGCAGGCGGCCGACGGCGAACTCGAGATCGTCACGGCCGGCGGCGCCACGGTTCCCGCCCGGGTCACGGTGAGCCCGCACAAGGACGGTGCCGGCGCGCAGCAGGGGTACCTGTTCGTGCTCACGGACGAGACCAGGGCCGTCGAGGTCGCACGTATGAAGGACGAGTTCGTCGGGATGATCTCGCACGAGCTGCGCACCCCGCTGAGCGCGATCATCGGCTTCCTCGACCTGTTGCAGAATGACCCGGGGCAGCCTCTCACGGAGGACCAGCAGGAGTTCGTCGGGATCATCGAGCGCAACGCGCAGCGGCTGCTCAACCTCGTCGGCGATCTTCTCTTCACCGCGCAGGTGGAGTCCGGCCGGTTCCCGCTGGACCGCGATGACGCGGACGTGGCCGCGCTGGTGCGTTCGGCGGTGTCGTCGGCGAAGCCGCATGCGCAGCGGGAGGGCATCGAGCTGGTCGCCGAGATCGGGCCCGATGCCGTCCCCGTGTTCGTCGACGCCGGTCGGGTCGGGCAGGCCATCGACAACCTGCTCTCCAACGCCATCAAGTTCACCCCGCGGGGCGGAACGGTCACCGCCCGCGTCCGGCAGGTCGACGGGGGCGTCGAGCTCTCGATCGCCGACACCGGCATCGGCATCCCGGAAGACGAGCAGGGGATGCTGTTCACCCGCTTCTTCCGGGCGTCGACGGCCACCCGCAACGCGGTGCCGGGGGTGGGTCTCGGTCTCACGATCACCCGCGCGATCGTGCTGGCGCACGGCGGCACGATGGACGTGACGAGTCAGGAGGGGGTGGGCACGGAGTTCCGCTTCATCCTCCCCGTCGCTCCCCGTACCGAGGTGCTGGCGAGCCTGAGCCGCGCGGACTGACCGCGCACTGTTGCGGTCGATGTCGGCCTGTGACCGTCGATGACGGCCGTCGGGCGGTCGGCGGGTGCCGCTCGCTACCGTCGGGCCATGACTCTTCTCCAGGACCAGTTCGCGGGCATCGCCGACGTCACCCCGGCCGAGCGCGCACAGCGCCTCACCGACGCCGGAACCGCATGGAACGAGCGGATCGCGGCGGACGACGCGAATGCGCAGCTCACGTACCGGGTGAGCGGGCGGGGCATCGGCTCCGTCGCCACGGAGATCCGTGCCGGCAAGCACCGCTTCCTGGTCGACGAGCCGGGAGCGCTGGCGGGCGACGACGTGGCGGCCAGCCCGGTCGAGTACGCGCTGGGGGCGCTCATCTCGTGTCAGGTGGTCGTCTACCGCCTCTACGCGCAGGCGCTCGGTCTCACGATCGACGAAATCGAGATCACGGCGGAGGGCGACCTCGACGTGCGCAAGCTCTTCGGCATCGACGAGTCGGGGCGCGCCGGCTTCCACGACGTGCGGGTGTCCGTGGACATCACCGGCCCGGACAGCGCCGAGGCGTACGAGAACCTGCAGGCGACCGTCGATGCGCACTGCCCGGTGCTCGACCTCTTCGCGAACCCGGTCCCGACCGCCAGCTCTCTCGCCTGAGCACGGTGCGGGGCGTCGCCGCCCGTCCTGATAGCCTGGTCGGCTCGGCATTCGCGGGGCGGAAGGACGGCCACGCACCGTGGGCTATATCGATGTATCCAGTGTCTCCCTGACACTTCCCGACGGCAGACCGCTTCTCGACGAGGCGACGTTCCGGGTCGGCGCCGGCTCGACGAGCGCGCTGATCGGTCCGAACGGCGCCGGCAAGACCACGCTGCTGCGGATCATCCGCGGTGACCAGGCCGCCGATGACGGCGCCGTCACGATCGACGGCGGTCTCGGCGTCATGGACCAGTTCGTCGGCCACGGCGAGGCGGGTGAGACGGTGCACCAGCTGCTGGTGCGGGTCGCCCCCGCGCGCATCCGCGCCGCCGCCGAGACACTCGAGGCCGCCGAGAACGCGCTGATCGAGCGCGACGAGCACGATACCCAGATGGCGTACGCCTCGGCCATCGCCGAGTACGCGGACGCGGGGGGTTACGAGCACGAGACGGTCTGGGACCAGTGCACGGTCGCCGCGCTCGGGGTGCCGTTCGAGCGCGCCCGGTATCGCGAGCTCACCACGCTCTCGGGCGGGGAGCAGAAGCGGCTCGCCCTCGAGGCCCTGCTGCGCGGACCCGATGAGGTGCTGCTGCTCGACGAGCCGGACAACTACCTCGACGTGCCCACCAAGCGCTGGCTGGAGGAGCAGCTGCGCCAGACGCCGAAGACGGTGCTCCTGGTGTCGCACGACCGCGAGCTGCTCGCGCGTGCGGCCGACCGGCTGATCACCCTCGAGCCCGGAGCCGCGGGCGCGACGGCCTGGGTGCACGGCGGCGGGTTCGCGACGTATCCGCAGGCCCGCAGCGACCGGATGGATCGGCTCGACGAGCTGCGTCGGCGGTGGGACGAGCAGCACGAGAAGCTGCGCACCCTGGTCGCGAATCTCAAGGTCAAGGCGTCGGCGAACGACGGCTTCGCCTCGCGGTATCAGGCCGCGCAGACGCGGCTGCGCAAGTTCGAGGAGGCCGGACCGCCGGAGGAGCGCCCGCCCGCGCAGGACTTCGACATGCGGCTGCGGGGGTCGCGCACGGGCAAGCGCGCCGTGGTGGCCCAGCGCCTCGAGCTGACCGGGCTCATGCGCCCGTTCGATGCGGAGGTCTGGTACGGCGACCGTGTCGCGGTGCTGGGCTCGAACGGGTCGGGCAAGTCGCACTTCCTGCGGCTGCTGGCCCGCGGAGGCAGCGATCCGGACCCGACCCTCGGCCACGTGACCTCCACGGGCGAGGAGCTGAGCGCCGTGGCGCACACGGGACGCGCGGTGCTCGGCGCCCGCGTGGTGCCGGGACTCTTCGCGCAGACCCACGCGCACCCGGAGTTCGTCGGACGGACGCTCCTGGAGATCCTGCATCGCGGCGACGACCGCCGAGCGGGGATGCCGCGCGACGCCGCGAGCTCCGCGCTCGACCGTTACGGACTCGTGCGGCAGGCGCAGCAGAACTTCGACTCGCTCTCGGGCGGGCAGCAGGCGCGACTCCAGGTGCTGCTGCTGGAGCTGTCCGGAGCGACGCTGCTGCTGCTCGACGAGCCGACCGACAACCTCGACCTGGAGTCGGCCGAGGCGCTGGAAGACGCTCTCGCGCGTTTCGAGGGCACCGTGCTGGCCGTGACGCACGACCGCTGGTTCGCGCGGTCGTTCGACCGGTTCCTCGTGTTCGGGGCGGACGGCGAGGTCTACGAGTCCGACGCGCCGGTCTGGGACGAGAAGCGGGTCGCCCGCGCCCGCTGACGCCCCGCCCCTCCGGTCGTTGAGCGAGCCCGCCCCGGTCGTTGAGCGAGCGCAGCGAGACGAAACGGCCCCCAACATCAGGGCAGGCGGAAGGCCTCCGCGGCGCGCGCGGTGGGGTCCAGGACGAGATCGGCCAGGACCCCGCCGACGCCCGGCGCGAACTTGAAGCCGTGCCCGGAGAATCCCGCCCCGACGACGACTCGGCCGCGGCGATCGAGGACGAACGTGCCGTCGTCGGTCGAGGTGTACGTGCAGCTGATCGGCACCGCGGTGGCCGCGTCGAGGCCCGGCATCCACTCCCGTACGTAGTCCGCCAGGGCTGTCTGATGCGTGGGGACGTGCGGGCGGGCGTCGGGGTCGACCGCGTCGCCGACGCCGTGGAAGCCGACCTTGACCCCTTCGCCGGGGGTCGGCATCCCGTACACGGTCGCGGGGTACGCGGCGGGATCGACGTAGTGGTTGAACGAGGGCCACGCCGCATCCGTCCGAGGCCGGAAGTGCGCCGGCGTCTCCTCCGTGACGGTGAGGGGCGGCAGGCCGAGGCGGGCGAGGAGCGACGACGTCCAGGCGCCGGCCGTGACCACGACGGTGTCCGCCCGCATCCGGGTCCCGTCGGCGAGGGCGAGCACCGCGCCATCGGGATCCTGGCCGATGTGCGCGACCGGGCAGCTCCATCGCACTTCGCCGCCGCCGACCACGATCCGCCGCTCCAGTTCACGCAGCGCTTCCGCGGCGCGCACGACCCCGGCATCCTGCGACCACAGCACGTCGCCGTCGAAGCGCATCCCCGGCCAGCGCGCGCCGGCCTCAGCGGACGACAGCACCGCGGAGGGGATGCCGCGGGCGTCGAGTCCCTGCTGCACGGCCGCGATGTCGACATCGCCGTGTGTGACGAGCCCGTGCAGCCGAAGGAGTGGCTCGCCGTCGACCTCGCCGAGGGCGTCCCACCCCGCGCGGGCCCGCACGAGCAGGTCGAGGTAGTGGTCCTGGTCGTAGGCGTTGTTGAAGTTGCGCGTCGCGCCGTGCGAGGCGCCCTCGTGGTGTCCGCGCGCGAAGCGCTCCAGCACGATCGGACGCAGGCCTCGGCGGACCAGCTCCCACGCGGTCGCGAGTCCCATGACGCCGCCGCCCACCACGACGACATCCCCGACGCCCGTCTCCATGCTGCCTCCCGATCTCGCATCCAGTCTCCCAGCACGGGTGCGCTCGGGTGCCGGGTAGGCTGGAGGGGTGACCATGGAGATCGAGCTCGGCCGAGGAAAGCGCGCGCGTCGCGCGTACACGTTCGATGACATCGCGGTGGTGCCGTCGCGGCGCACCCGCAACCCGGAGGACGTGTCGACCGCCTGGACGATCGACGCCTTCGGGTTCGAGATCCCGGTGCTGGGCGCGCCGATGGACTCGGTCGTGAGCCCGCAGACGGCGATCATGCTCGGTCAGCTGGGCGGCCTCGGCGTGCTCGACCTCGAGGGTCTGTGGACGCGGTACGAGAACCCGGAGCCGCTGCTCGCCGAGATCGCCGGTCTCGACGAGGGCAAGGCCACCGTCCGCATGCAGGAGCTGTACTCCGAGCCGATCAAGCCGGAGCTCATCACCCGCCGCCTCGCCGAGATTCGTGAGGCGGGCGTCACCGTCGCCGGATCCCTCACGCCGCAGCGCACGCAGGAGTACTACGACACCGTCGCCGCTGCGGGTGTCGACCTGTTCGTGATCCGCGGCACCACGGTGTCCGCCGAGCACGTCTCCAGCGTCGCCGAGCCGCTGAACCTCAAGAAATTCATCTACGACCTCGACGTCCCCGTCATCGTCGGCGGCGCCGCGACCTACACCGCGGCGCTCCACCTGATGCGCACCGGCGCGGCGGGCGTGCTCGTCGGCTTCGGCGGGGGAGCGGCGTCGACGACGCGCGCGACCCTCGGCATCCACGCGCCGATGGCGACGGCCGTCTCCGACGTCGCCGCCGCACGTCGTGACTACCTCGACGAGTCCGGCGGACGCTACGTGCACGTCATCGCCGACGGCGGCGTCGGCACCTCCGGCGACATCGTCAAGGCGCTGGCCATGGGAGCGGATGCCGTCATGCTCGGCGTCGCGCTCGCCCGTGCCACCGACGCGCCCGGCCGCGGGTTCCACTGGGGCCCCGAGGCGCACCACCCCAAGCTTCCGCGCGGCCACCGGGTCGAGGTGGGCGGCATCGGCACGCTCGAGGAGATCCTCTACGGCCCCGCCCCCGTCGCCGACGGCACCGCGAACCTCATCGGCGCACTGCGCAAGTCGATGGCCACCACCGGATACTCCGACCTCAAGGAGTTCCAGCGGGTCGAGGTCGTGCTCGCACCGTACGAGGCCTGAGGCGCAGCGCTCGACCGTGACGACTCCTGCTCTCTTCCCTCCGACCCTCCGTGAGGTCATGCTCCGCGGGCGTTGGATCGGGATGCTCCTGCTCTGCCTCCTCGTCGCCGGCGTCTTCGCCTGGCTCGGACAGTGGCAGCTGGAGCGCGCGATCGAGACCGATCCGCCCGAACCGGGGATCACCGAGAAGGTGCAGCCGCTCACCGACGTCCTCGAGCCGGGGGCGTATCTCCCCGAGCCGCTCGTCGGTCAGCGTGTCGAGACCTCAGGGGTCTGGGTTCCGGAGGACTTCATCGTCGTGGGGAGCCGTTTCAACGACGACGTCCAGGGCTACTGGGTCACCGGTCAGCTGCGCGTCGCCGAGCGCACCTCCATCGCCGTCGCGATCGGCTGGGCTCCGGACCGGGCCGCCGCGGATGCCGCCGTGGAGGAGCTCGAAGCGGACGCCGACGGCGCCGAGGTCACGGTCACCGGACGCATCATCTCGGACGAGGGGCCACGGGTGCCGCCGCATGCCGAGCCCGAGCAGCTGGATCGCATGTCGCCCGCGGCGCTCCTGAGCCGCTGGCACGACATCGAGCAGCTGGACGTCTATCGTCCGTACCTCGCCTCCACGACCGCCACGGCCGGTCTGGTCGACATCTCGTCGCCGGCCCCCGAGGAGATGTCCCCGGTCAACTGGCTCAACGTGTTCTACGCGGTCGAGTGGGCGATCTTCGCGGGCTTCGCGTTCTACCTCTGGTACCGCCTGGCGAAGGACGCCTGGGAGCGCGAGGTCGAGGAGTTCGAAGAGGCCGCGGCCGCCGAGACGGCCTGACGCACGCGCGTCACGACGCCCCTCACCACGCCCCTCACGACGCGCATCCGCGCGCGGAATCCTGCGCAATTGTGGATGCCGAGGTGCTCATAGCGACCTTCGTCAGGGGTCGTCGCCGACGTCCGGTGAGCGCTCGATGACGAATCGGAAAACTCCATTGAGGATGCTCCGACCGCTCCGTATGCTCGCTCCATGTGAGCACGCTGGGAGTTTCCCCTGTGTGCCGTGACAGGTCCTGAGAAGTGTCGAACCACGATCGAGGAGACAGCACCGATGATGTCCGCTCCAGGCGAGGAGAGCCGCGTGGCTCCCTCCTCGCACCGTAGAAGCAGGGGGCGCATCGGCGCTCTCGCCGTGACCTGCGTGGCCGCGCTGAGCCTCGGCTCGCTGGCCGCCGTACCCGCCGTCGCCGACACCACGGGGACGGGGGTGGTGATCAACGAGGCGTACCTCTCCGGAGGCAGCGCCGGCGCGGCGTTCAAGAACAAGTTCGTCGAGCTGTACAACCCGACCGCGGATCCGATCGCCCTCGACGGCATGTCGCTGCAGTACCGGTCGGCGACCGGCACCGGCGCCTTCAACGGGGTGGCACCGCTCAAGGGCACGATCCCCGCCGGCGGGTACTTCCTGGTGCAGGGGAACAGCAACGGCGCGAACGGCGCCGAGCTGCCGACCCCCGACGCCGTCAGCACCCTCACGCCGAGCGGGACCACGGGAACGCTCGCGCTCGTCGAGGGCACGGCCGCCGTGACCCTGACCCCCGGCTCGGCCGTCGGCGTCGACGGCGTGGTCGACCTGCTCGGCTACGGCGCCTCCAACACGTTCGAGGGCACCGTCGCGAAGGCCCCCGCCGGCAACACCGACGTCAAGTCGCTGAACCGCACGGACGGCGTCGACACCGACGACAACGGCGCCGACTTCACCCTCTCCGCCACCATCACGCCGCAGAACTCGGGCGACACCGACCCCGGCACGGGACCGGGAACGGATCCGAAGAAGGCCACGATCGCCGAGGTCCAGGGCACGACCGACGTCTCGCCCCTGAACGGGCAGACCGTGCAGGTCGAGGGCGTCGTCACGGCCGACTTCCGCACCGGCGGCTACAAGGGCATCGTCATCCAGACCCAGGGCTCCGGCGGCACGACGGATGCGACGCCCGGTGCGTCCGACGGCGTCTTCGTCTTCCTCAACGCGCTGAACCCGTCTCTCGAGATCGGCGACCTCGTGTCGGTGACCGGTGGCGTGAGCGAGTACTTCGGGCAGACGCAGATCAACCCGGCCGCTGCCGCGGACGTCTCGGTGGTCACTGCCGGCGTCGGTGTTCCTGCAGTCACTCCGCTGCCGGCCACCATGCTCGGCGCGGACCGCGAGCAGTACGAGAACATGTACGTGGCGCCGGAGGGCACCTACCGCCTCGCGTCCAGCCACCAGCTGTTCAACTTCGGCACGCTCTGGCTGAACGCCGGCGACGACCTGGCGGTGAAGAGCACCGAGACCACGCGTCCGGGCGCCGACGCCGCCGCGATCGCCGCCGCCAATCGCGCGAACCGCATCCTGCTGGATGACGGCTGGTCGATCCAGGTGTCCAACAGCGGGCACCCCGGCGAGCAGCCGTACTTCACGAAGGGCGAGGTCGTCCGCAACGGCGACACCGTCGACTTCGGGGACAACGGCTACGTGCTGCAGTGGGGCTTCGACGACTGGCGTCTGCAGCCGGTCGTGCCGATCGACGACTCCTCGTCGGACGACCTCAAGGTCGGCTTCGCGTCGACGAACCCGCGCACCGAGTCGGCGCCCGAGGTGGGCGGCGACGTCCAGGTCGCGTCCTTCAACGTCTACAACTACTTCACGACGCTGAAGAGCGAGAACGCGGATGCCCGGGGCGCGGCGAACGCGGCCCAGTTCGCGATCCAGAAGTCCAAGATCGTCGCGGCGATCAACGGGCTCGATGCCGAGATCGTCTCGCTCATGGAGATCGAGAACTCCGTGAAGCTGGGCAAGCCGATCGACACCGCGCTCAAGGATCTGGTGGCCGGCCTCAACGCCGACGCCGGAAGCGACGTGTGGGGCTACGTGCCCACGCCCGCAGCCCTCAACGACGCGGCGACCACCGACTACATCACCAACGCGATCATCTACAAGAAGGACGCGGTCAAGCGGGTGGGCGACAGCCTCACCGTCACCGATGAGACCGTGTGGGGCAACGCCCGCGAGCCGATCGCGCAGGCGTTCGACGTCGACGGTCGCGTCGTCACCGTCGTCGCGAACCACCTCAAGTCGAAGTCGCCGCCCACGGGTGCGGGCGCAGAGCCGGCCGACGGTCAGGGCTTCTTCAACGCCGACCGCGTGAAGCAGGCGAACGCGATCCTCGCCTTCACCTCCGAGCTCGAGGAGACCACCGGCAGCAGCGACATGCTGCTGATCGGAGACTTCAACGCCTACGGCAAGGAAGACCCGATCGACGTGTTCACCTCGAAGGGGTGGAGCGACCTCGTCGCCGACAAGGCGTCCGGCCAGTACACGTACTCGTTCGACGGCGAGCTCGGCTCGCTCGACCACGTGATCGCGTCGCCGTCGCTCGTCTCGTCGATCACGGGCGCCGGAGTCTGGGGCATCAACTCGCCGGAGTGGAGCGACCGCGGCTACGCGTTCGGCGCCACCGAGGAGGGCACGCCCTACCGCTCCAGCGACCACGACCCGATCATCGTCGGCGTCTCCTCGGAGATCCCGCCGGTGAGCATCGACGTGGTGACGGTGAACGACTTCCACGGACGCATCGAGGCCGACGGTGCCGCCGCCGGTGCCGCCGTCCTGGCCGGCGCGGTCAAGCAGTTCCGTGACGAGAACCCGAACACGATCTTCGCCGGTGCCGGTGACCTGATCGGCGCATCGACGTTCACCTCGTTCATCAACGACGACAACCCGACGATCGACGCGCTGAACGCGGCCGGTCTCGACGTCAGCGCCGCGGGCAACCACGAGTTCGATCAGGGCTGGGAGGATCTGCGCGATCGTGTGCAGGACCGCGCGGACTGGGAGTACATCTCGTCGAACGTGTTCGTCACCGAGACGGGCGAGCCCGCGCTCGCACCGGCCTGGGTGAAGGAGCTCGACGGCGTGCGGGTCGGCTTCGTCGGTGCCGTCACCGAAGACCTCGACTCGCTGGTCTCGCCCGAGGGAATCAAGGACCTCGAGGTGCGCAGCATCGTCGACTCCGTGAACGCCGTGGCCGACGACCTGCGCGACGGCGACGAGTCCAACGGCGAGGCGGATGTCGTCATCCTCCTCGTGCACGAGGGCGCGTCCAGCGTCGAGCTGTCCAGCATCACCCCGGACTCGCCCCTCGGCGAGATCGTCTACGGGGTCGATGACGACGTGGACGCCATCGTGTCGGCGCACACCCACCTCGCCTACAACCACGTGATCGACGGCCGTCCGGTCGTCTCCGCGGGGCAGTACGGCGAGAACCTGGGCCTGATGAACATCCAGGTCGACCCGAAGACGAAGGACCTGATCTCGATCACCAACGAGATCAAGCCCCTCACCGCTGCGGGCAAGCCGCTGTATCCGGCCGTTCCCGAGGTCGCGGACATCGTCGCCAAGGCGAAGGCCGAGGCGGACGTGCTGGGTGCGATCAAGGTCGGCGACATCACGGCCGATTTCAACCGGGCGCGTCAGAGCGACGGCAAGACGGAGAACCGCGGTGGCGAGTCCACCATCGGCAACTTCGTCGCCGACGTGCAGAAGTGGTCCACGGGCGCTGATGTGGCGATCATGAACCCGGGCGGCATCCGGGCGAACCTCACGTACGCCTCGGCCGGAGCATCCGACCCCGACGGCAACGTCACCTACCGCGAGGCGGCGACGGTCCAGCCGTTCGCCAACACGCTGGTGACGCTGACGCTCACGGGTGCGCAGCTGAAGGGCGTGCTGGAGGAGCAGTGGCAGCCGGCGGGTTCGGCTCGTCCGTTCCTGAAGCTCGGCGTCTCCGAGGGGCTGGTCTACACCTACGACCCCGCCGCGGCGAAGGGTTCCCGGATCACGTCGATCACCCTCAACGGGGCAGCGCTCGACCCGGCGGCGAACTACACGGTCGCGGCCAACTCGTTCCTCGCGGCCGGTGGAGACAACTTCTTCACCTTCAAGGAGGGCACGGGCCAGCGCGACACCGGCAAGATCGACCTGCAGTCGATGGTCGACTGGTTCGACGCGAACAAGACCGCGAGCCCCGACTACGCCCAGCGCGCGGTCGGCGTCGCGATCACTCCGGCGGATGCCGACGGCTACAGCGCCGGCGACCAGGTGACGGTGTCGCTCTCCTCGCTGGCGTTCAGCGCGGGCGAGCCGGCTCCCGGCCAGGCGTCGCTCTCGCTGGGCGACACCGTGCTCGCCACGGGCGCGGTCGACCCGGCCGTCGTCGACACGACCGACGAGGGTGGGCGCGCCAGCCTGACCTTCACGGTCCCGTCGGGGGTGTTCGGTGAGCAGGTGCTCGCGGTCGCCGTCGCCGGCACCGGGACGACGGTGCAGGTGCCGTTCACGATCGCGGGCGAGGAGGAGTTCGCGGGCACGATCGCCCTCGGCTCGTCGAAGGTCACCGCGGGCAAGAGCCTCAAGGTCACCGGTGAGGGCTACGCGCCCGGCGAGACCGTGAGCATCGAGCTGCGTCCGAAGAAGGGCAAGCCGGTCCAGGTCGGCACGGTCCAGGTCGCGGCCGACGGCACGTTCAGCACCTCGGTCACCGTGCCGAAGAGCGCCCCGTCGGGCAAGTACACCGTCGCGGCCTCGCAGGCGGACGGCGACGAGGCGACCGCCACCGTCACCGTCAACCGTCCCGGAGGCATCATCGGGGCGATCCTCGACTGGCTGTGGGAACTCCTCACCCGGTGGTTCTGAACGGGGAAGAGTGGTGCTGATCCGGTAGTCGGATGACACAGACGGAGGCCGTCGGGAGCGATCCCGGCGGCCTCCGTCTGTTCCACTTCTCTCAGGCGGGCACGGAGACCGGTGCCCACACGAAGCCGTCGGGGTCGACCGCGGCGCCGAGCACGCCGTTGACGGTGAGCCGGTGCGAGCCGGAGCCGTCCGCGGGCACGCCCGCGTCCTTGGCGAGCGACGCGTGCCGGTACAGGCCGAGTCCGATCGGGCTGCCACCCGTGTCGAACTGCACGTAGCTGCGCCCGAAGCTCTTGCCGACGGGGATGCCGCGCTCGGCGTAGAAGGTCTTCGAGGCGACCACGTCTTCCGCGCCGAGCAGCAGGATGATCTCGTCGACGTCGCGGCTCGGGGAAGCGGTGTCCTTCTTCGCGGAGGTGGCGACCTTCCAGATGGCGCCGTCCGGTGCCTGGACGGTCCCGCCGACTCCCCAGAGGGATTTGGAGACGGGCTTGATCACGGTGGCCCCCGCGGCGACGGCCGCGTCGACGAGGGCGTGCACGTTCGCCGGCTGCGAGACCACGAGCGAGAGCGTGTATCCGCGGAACCCGGAGGTCTCGGCATCCGCGCTGCGGAACCGCAGACGATCGCCGAGCCCGAAGGCCCGCGTGTAGAAGGACTGGGCGGCGTCCACGTCGGGAACGTCGAGGGTGACGGAATCGATGGCGGTGTTCATGTCTCCGACGCTACGAGCGTCGGTCCCGGGGTGCTTCTCGATTCCTGACCGATGCGTCGGCAGCCGGATTCGACACTATTTCCCGGCGGCTAGACTGGACGCATGCCCGAACCGAAAGTCGCCAGCTTTCCGGCGATCCGCGGTGCGCTGAAGTTCTACCAGATCGCGTCGATCATCACAGGAGTCATGCTGCTCCTGCTGCTGACCGAGATGGTGCTGAAGTACACGCCGATCCACCTCGAGCTCTTCCTGGGAGGCTCCGGAGGACCGCTGTGGTTCGCCGGCGTGCTCGCCGGACCCGACTGCCAGTGGTGGTCGCTGTTCGCCCCGATGACCAACTCCTGCGAGATGACCTCGCTGGGCGACGGATTCAACCTGTCGCTGTTCATCCTCGTGGCGCACGGCTGGTTCTACGTCGTCTACCTCTTCGCGTGCTTCCGCATGTGGAGCCTGATGCGCTGGCGCTTCCCGCGGTTCATCCTGCTCGCGCTCGGCGGCGTCGTGCCGCTGCTGTCGTTCTTCATGGAGGCGGTCGTCGCCCGTGAAGTCAAGACCTATCTCGCCACCAGAGAGGCCGCCGAGGCCTCCGCCCCCGCCCCGGAAGGTGTCCGTTGACCGAACAGTCCGAGACCCAGCAGCGTCCTGCGCTCGTCGTCGACTTCGGCGCGCAGTACGCGCAGCTGATCGCCCGTCGAGTCCGTGAAGCGGGCGTCTACAGCGAGATCGTGCCGCACACGGCCACGGCCGAGGAGATCGCCGCCAAGAACCCGGTCGCGATCATCCTCTCCGGCGGACCCTCGTCGGTGTATGAGGAGGGCGCCCCGAAGCTCGACCCCGCGGTGTTCGAGCTCGGCGTCCCGACGCTCGGCATCTGCTACGGCTTCCAGTACATGGCCCAGACGCTCGGCGGCGAGGTCGCGAACACCGGCCTGCGCGAGTACGGCGCGACGGATGCCGTCATCACCGGTGACGGCGGAACGCTGCTCGGCGGTCAGCCGGCGGAGCAGAACGTCTGGATGAGCCACGGCGACCAGGTCGCCAAGGCCCCCGAGGGCTTCGACGTGCTCGCGACGACGGATGCGACCAAGGTCGCGGCGTTCGCGAACGAGGAGCGCGGCTTCTACGGCGTGCAGTGGCACCCCGAGGTCAAGCACTCCGACCACGGCCAGCGT